>ERZ1034865.24-NODE-24-length-128742-cov-50.101502_pt1 | contig 128742 bp, 125 predicted proteins | sample MGYA00520632_ERZ1034865 | MGnify/ENA primary metagenome ERZ1034865 (study PRJEB33766, sample SAMN09781738) | gut metagenome | biome: gut microbiome | host: Homo sapiens | place: Madagascar | study: EMG produced TPA metagenomics assembly of the PRJNA485056 data...
AAGTACCCTTAGAGATGACTTTATTAGCAGGGTTCTTTAATAGACCCTATAGAGGAGTTCCGACGGTTCTATGTAAGATTTTAGGTGACCAAAGCTCCTAAGCCCTCGCTTTGGTCTCTTGCTAAAGCGTTCACTGCATAGCCCGTTTCATACTATTCTATAGTAAACGGGAAGAGCCTTCCTGTTTCTTAAAGTACTATAGCAGGGATAAATACTTTTCTTTTTCCCAGTCAGGAATTTTACCATCCGACCAAAAATTTTTTATGCTCCTAAGATCTAAGTCGCGCTACTTGTTGTTCTACAAAAAAAGACAGGTACTTCTTTTTAAGTCTATCAGGGACGTTAAGCTTAGAATCAAAAGCTATCGCTTTATCTCAAATGGAAATACGTGGGATTTACCATTTCAAAATACACTGATAAATTATTATTTAAATAATGATCCTAAAATAGTTGACCAAAAACAACGCCTGCAAAACCATAGACAATTTGATTAGAGCATGCGTAACATGGGTAACCGGATTAGCCAAAGAATAAATAAAAACACTAATTCTTTTACATAGGAACTTAAATCACAATAGGCCTGGAATGATTTTGCTAGAAAATCAGGCGGGCGTTTGGGACATCTTTTACAAATACCTTATAATAGTACAAAGCCTGCACAGCCATAAAACGAAGCCCCTCGTAATTGAGGGGCTTCTTATTTGCTCACAGTCCAAGGACAATAGCTTTTGGTATTCCATTACTGGACTTGGCCACCAGCTAGATACTTGTGCCTGCAGGAAGCTGTGAGACTTTAACAGTTTCCAATGTACTGGCTGCATACATGGGAAGAACTCCTCCACATGTAGTCAGCAATACAGCAGCACTGGAATCTGAAGTTCCGGTTGATTCAATATCACAAACAACACTTCTGTTGCAATAGAGATCGCAAAGCTTGTCATAAATTCTGTAATATTGAGTCCCGGTTGCCTTTGTGGTTGCATAGACTTTCCATCTACCACAATTCTTCACAAAGGGGCAAGCTGTATTACAGGCCATAATGCACCTCCTTTATCAGGAGTTAGTGCAAGGGCACAGATTGCAGCTGGCCTGTTGGGGCGGACATGCAGGAACACATCTGACAGCACCAGGGATGAAATTACTCTGAATTTCACTGACCTTCTGCGTAAGATTGGTCATGGCAAGCTCAAGAGGAACATTGGCCAGCTTCGTTTCTGCAGTATTGAGTCTCTGGAGCAGATCGTTGTAACGAGCTGCCTGCCACTAATCCTTGAAGGCTTGTATGGAGGCTCTTGTAGCACTGCCGTCAGCACCGATTAAACCATTTGTATTGCAGAACTCTTTATCAACATTGCGGAACTGTGTCTGCTGGTTGAAGAGGTTCTGAATGTTCAGAGCATAATTGTCTCTGTTAATGGAGTTCAGGGATGCCAGTATAGTAGCATCTCCGCCTGTGACAGCCTACGTGATATGCTGCGTGTCATTCTGGCGTTGGAAGCTTGCCTGGTTATCCAGAATAGCATCCAGCTTTCCAGTATCATAAGCAGCAGTCATGGCTCCAACACCATAGCCGTTACCGAAGCACGGGCCACGGTTGTTACCAAACCAGTTACCACCAGTTGCGGCACCGAGGAAGTAGCCAACGATACCTCCGCCAAGCAGGGATCCCCAGCCGTGGCGACATTCATCATTACTTGTGTAGGACATTTTCATTGCCTTTCTACGTTTCAATAGTTTTCTTTTCAGCAGGCCTTACCTTTGGTAAGGTAGGGGAAATATCTGCCGTTATATCACCTTCTGCTTGCACCTATTCCGGACTAGGACAAGGTTTAAGTGGTTTTTCATCCTTCTTTCCCTGAAGGGTGGGAGACAGGTCGAAGTCATTCCACTAAGGGATTATTCTTCCCTTAGAGGCCATGAATCTTTTAAACCACGACTCCTTCTTGTTATAATAGTTTTCAATAATTCTAGCGTTTGCATCCCAGCCTCTGCTGCGCAGATATTCTGAGACTCTCTATGGGTCAATACCGAACAATCCTGCTGCCATTACAACTGCATCAAACTAGGAAAGCCTGTCTACAGAAATAAGCTAACCAGACAGCATTTTGTACGCCTGTATAGCATCTGCCTAAGATTTCTTTCTCTAGCCTATACGTTTTGCCTATGACTACTTAGCACTACTGAAAGCATCCATAAGTCTTAGTTGAAGATCTTGAGGATCTTTACCTAATTTCTAAGAAATGTACTTCTGGCCTTTCTAAGACTGGAAAAGAGTAAGAAGCAATTTCTTTGGGTCAACCATTGTGGTCAGGTAATTAACTATCTGGTCAGGAGAAATGTTCAGATCAAACATAGACTCACTCCTTCATAGAGTGTTTAAGCATCTTCTTGCCGAATCTTGCAGCTTCGAACTACATTGCCTAGTAGAGGAGATCTGACAGAGCCCATGGATCCAAGTGCATAAATGCCTCAGCCATTGCCTACTTAACAGCATCCTCAGTCTCAGGACAGTCCTAAAGCTATGCAAGACGCTTAATGTTTTTGGAAGCCTTTCTCATATACTAACAGGCTTCATGATACATGTCTTCCTGCGGCTATTCCTACTAGGATACAACATGTTTTCCAGGCAGCATCTTGTAAGCTCGCTACAGCTAAGCAGGAGATACCTAATGCATCAATCCATCAGTTGCTTTAATTTGCATATCTATTGCCTTTCTTGTTTTCTAACAACCTTTATTGGTTGTCTGATAATAATAAATAAGTGGCCACCGAAATTGCCAATTATTTCAGGGTGACCACTTAAAAGCAATAAAAAAGAGCTCCTTTTCAGGGGAGCTCTTTTCACTATGGACAGCTAAATATTACTTTGCACGACCTCTGGAAAGAAGTTTAAGCTTAAGCCAATTCCATCCATTACCGAACTTATTTTTAGTCCAATTCCAGCCACTGCCAGCTTTACCCTTGGACCAGTTCCAGCCCTACAAGCCTTTAGTATAGCCTCTACGCTAAAGATCTTTAACCCAGTCTTTCTTGGTAGCCAGCGGATTGGCTGCTTTAAAGGCCTACCAGTCTTTAATAAGGAACTTAGTTCCTTTATATGTACCGTAACCACCTGCAGTTAAGCCAGAACCCCAGAGTAACCCGGTACCTAAGCGTGAGGACTTGTCTCCACTACCAGCGGTCGGAGAGTGCGCGCTCATATAGTTATGACCAAAACCTGTGATGGCACCTAAACCTGCACCTAAACCAGCTCCTGGAGCACCGCCAAAAGCACCACCAAGAACCAAGCCACCAAGCCCATATGTTGCAGGACGCACCCACTAATTTTTATCGGCATAATCATTGAACTACTTCCAGCCTTTACTGACTGTATTTTTGAAGTCGTCCCACGCATCTGCCTATTTTATCATAGCATATGCTTCTTTATACATAAAATACCTCACTGACGAGTGGCGTTCTCAATATTCTGCATCAAATTTTTAATATACTTATAATCGTCAGAGTTATGTTTATATTTTTTACCCATTATACCGAGTAACTTTACAGCTTTATCTGGGTCGTCTTTATACGGATTAAATTTAAACGTCTGCCCATCAGAAAATCTTCGCATTAAAATAGAATTTAACCCTTTTGTACGTATTGGTTGCTGTGCGATTTCTTTAGCCTTTCCTGCAATACCGCCTTTGTCCTTAAGGAAGTCCATGAAGCCAATTCCATGAGAATCAAAAGAATTCAGATAATCGCTGAATCCGGGGGCTTTAAAACCTTCAAGATTTTTAAGTGGTACACCCTATAGCGGCTTACCCTTTATCACAGCTTTTAATGGTGTGTCTTTTATTGGACTGCCTTTAAATTTTGCTAGCAGTTTAGAAAGTAAACCAAACTTTTTATTTGCAAATAAAGCTGCAGTACCTGCACCAAGCGTGCCAAGAGTTCCTGTTACAGCACCTCCGAGAAACGATCCGTTATCGTCATCTGCAGCCATTTTATAAAATGCTTCTTTGTACATCTTGAAATCCTTATATTAAATTAGCTTTCTTTTTCTAAATAACACGTTTTATAATACGATCCTTAAGATCTCTATTCATTTTGTTGTACATCTCCTCCACATCACTATGCCCTGCATATGGTACATTGTAATTCTAAGCGCCATTAATGTCACGCCATCTTCCCATATAATCAACTAATAAGTCAGATACGTCTGAACCTATTTTAGCCGCAGGTCTTAATAGTGGATTATACTTTTTCTCCTATCTATAGTCTCCAGCTACTGCATTCTTCCACTACTAAACGTTTTCCAGTTTTTCCTATGGTTTTCCGAAGTTACCTACAGGATCATAAGTTAGCATTCTGTGTATAGGTTTACCATATTTCTAAGCGAACCAGGCAGCGGCAGCACCTCCATGAGAATGGCCCTAGACAAAGATGCGAGATCCTTTAGGTAATTTATCAGCATACTAGATAGCCTGTGTAACATCCCCAGGTCTAAAAATCACATAGTTGTTATCGCCGTAACGTTTACGCATTTTAAGATCCATGCCTTTACCCGGGCCTTGTCTGGCACCAGCAAAAGCAATTACAACATCACCAGGTTTGTCTGGCACAATATATTTAGAATAATCGTACTAGCCGCCCTATAAGTCATTTCTAGCTGCAGATCTGAGTCGGTGCTCTAAATAGCCACCGGCTCCATATAACCAAGCTAATAACTTTAAACCCCTCTTCTTGGCATAAACAGACTACGCGTGGTAACCATCTCTGGCGGCCTAGTTTATGCGCTATCGTATACGTTACTAAGACCAGTCTTTATCTAAAGGCTGGCCCTTACTCCAACGTGTAGATACCCGTAGAGGTTGTATAGTATCGGCTTTTTTTAACATATTAAATAGTCTAGTTATATTTAGTTGCGTCGTAAACAGATTTTGCTGCGTTAGTTAGACCTCCGGAAAATGCACCTATAGCAGCATCATTACGCAGGCTCTTCAGATTAAAGCCTTTTCCTTTTGCAGCAGTCAATAATTGAATCAGTACATTAATAGCACTTAGCCCCCCACCGCCGTAAAGAGCACCTCTAGCTGCACCTCTCAATGCCTAATCACCAACATCTTTCTTATTTAAACCAAATAACGCTTCTTTGTACATAATCATATATTCCTGTAATTATAAATTTTATCTGCAGCCAGTCTGGCTTTTGTTCCAGTACCTGCTGCTCTGTTTGTTTCAAACAACTCTGGTCCCCATGCCTACTTCAACTGCTAATCAGTAGCACCTAAATCTTTCATGACAGTATAAGCAGGTGCATTAGCTGTTCCTCTGGAAACCTGGAAAATTCCTTTGGAAGGAATAAACCGCATATTGAATCCAGCACCTGTTCCTTTCTTAACATTGAACTGTGCTGTGATCTAGTCATCGGAGTTTTTCTTTGTATAAACTCCAGGCTACAGTCTCATAATGTTATTGAAAGTATACTAATGTCCATTATTAATGAAAGTTCCTCTGTCAGTCATATAAGGAACCTTCATAAGGGTCTGGGGGGAAGTCTTAGATACAACCTAATCTGTATCTGCTTTTCTTAATACATACTGACCACGAAGTCTTCTTCCAACAGACTTTCCCTACATAACAGCTTTTTTCTGGTCTGCATAAGAAACTTCCTAGGGATCTGCATAACTTAGATTCTATACAGTCAGTACATATTTATCATTATATAATGGGAACCTCTTCTGGACAGACTTTAATACATTATTATAAATAAGCCCGCGCATCGTCTTATAGTCATCTGCTCTATAAATAGTTGGTTTATCTGTATCGAGCACATCAGCAATAAATTGCTGCTTGGCTCTCTACATATTTTTTGTTACTGTATTAAAACTGGGAAGAGATGTATCTGCCATTATAAGCTCCTTGATTAGATATCAACCGGTCTATACATAGCTTCTGTATGGACTTCTGGTAACTAATCTATAGCAGCTTTTCCCTGTTTCGGCTAGGGATCAAGAGACTTCAGAACTTTTTTATTTATCGGCTAAGTATTGAATAAACGTTCTGTAGATTTAATCTTATTGTACTACTTAATACCCTTTTTCAATGCTTTATATTTAATAGTATCAGGATCATATGCACGTTGTACATTAAAACCTACAGCCATACTGGCAGCCGCTGCTAAAAGGGCTAAAAAAGAGGCTGCGGCAGGTATAGCCTCAGAAGCCTGCTTCTAAACTTTCTACTCTGGCTTCTCTGTCTTCTATGCTTTAGCCTACGGTTGCTGCTTCTTTGGCTGCTTCGGTTTTTGTGCGCCTCTGACTTTTTTAATATTGGACATTCCCAGTTGATTTATATCCTGGATGGTACTGGCAATATTTTTATTTAGTTCTTTCTACTATCTTCTGTCTGCAAATTGGTCAGCTTTTTTAAAAGCTGTTGCAGCAGATATCAAGGCTACTGCCGGAGGGATTGTGGCCAATGCTGCAGAGTAAGGATCCCAAACTGCGTTTTTATTCATTTCTATGGTTTTATCCTACGTATCTTGAGGTAGTAATAACGGGGCAGTTGGTTTAACATACTGCTTCTACAGATCCTGACCTGCTGTTTTACCAGCTAAATTAATCTTATCCATATCCATGCTATGTGCACCCAATCTAAGCGCAGCAAAAATAGTTGCAGCGGCTGCGCCACCCCCTACTATCTTACTGAATACATGTGCCAGCTTAGCAGCCTTATTCTATGTCCAGTCAGGACTGTCGGTAAAGCTCTTTGCAGAATTGATTAAAAATTTAGGTACATACTAGGGATCATTACCACCAAAAACCTTAGAGAACGGATTTAATGTTCTCGCCAGGTTTTTTAAGCTGAACTCTGTCGTTATACCTGCAGGGTAATTATCAGCCATTTTTTATTTCCTATTTATAAAAGTCATATCTCTAATTTAATTTATATTCCAGCTAATTATAGACAAGGAAACATAAAAATGCTTTCTTATCAGGAACAAACTGTCTATCCTAAGATACCATTATAGCAGTACCATCTGCTATTTTCTGCTTTATAGCTCTATATTGCTAGTTCTACTCCTAAAGCTATGGTGCTATATAACCTGTCCACACTTTAACATTGTTCTGGATCTATAAAGCTTGCAGCATCTACTACTGCGACGAGAACGGAAGCTTTCTGCTTTGCTACTAAACATCAACACCGAATACCGTATGCTTCTTTTTATACTACCATAAAGCATCAGAAGCTTTTCCTGAAAGAGGCTATAAAAGCTGCTCAGGAGCAAGCTTCAAGTCATCAGCTAAAGCTGTTTGCTCTGCAGTAACACCCATTAGACAAGTCCATATACTGTTTTATTTTGGATATCATTATCTCTGTTATTTATCTGGTCTCGCATAAGCTAAAGCTCACGCTTATCATTCTGGAGTCTGGCCAGACGATGTTCTTTCTAGAGATTATGCATATCAGTATCTCTTGGAGCAGTCGTTTTACCTAATGTCCAACCTACAGCAAAGCTTGGTATTGTAATACCCAGTATGGCTAATGTTCCAAGTAAAGCAGCAGAGTCTTTCAACGCGCTGTTTTTATTTACAGCAGCCATTTTGTATATACCATTTCTAGTCATTTCATACTCACAATAAAATAGATTTAAGTGCTGTTCCAACACCTGTTATTAAACCTACATCACCAGACATAGGATTCATTATACTTTTTGGCAACCCTGCCATTGCGCCACAAACATCTGTAAACATACCTGCTAAAGAGCCAGAAACAATGCCCTTAATAGCACTTCCGGCTAAACCCTAGAAACTCAGTTTTTTATCAAACTTGTTTAAGGCTGAGTCATATACATTACCTAGAGTAGTATTAAATCCTGTAGAAGGTGCTGCATTTAATATAGATGAACCTAAATTAATTGCATAACTATTATCCTGCAATAAAGGATTATTCTTTATAAGGCCGACTAAATATTGAGGATTTACTGGAGTATTGAAGTCAGAGACAGGGGAATACTCATTATAAAAACTACTTGTCTTTGTCAGCGTCTATCTATCAAAAATAGGCTAAGGTTGCCATTGTGTTAAACCTGCACCAGGTTTATGAAAATCTAAATTTGCAGCTAAGCTTACAGCAGCAGGAATAGATCCCCATAGAATAGGCAGACCCCACTTAGCTTTCCATGAATTAGACCATTTATTCATATCATCATATGCTTTTCTAGCCTATCCTGGACTGCCCGCACGTTTCATAGCATAACCACGCATCATTCTATAAATAGGATTTTTTAAAGCATAGGCTGTCGGTATAAAAATAGCACTTAAGATAGCCGCCTGTTTTAGGGGGCTATCTATAAAGTTTTCATATTTATTAGTTAAGTAACTTATCGGATTATGCTACGCCATATTCACCTCATAAATAGGTACTCTGGTTAAAGTTAACAGGCGCTTGTAGAACTTCAGGCTACTCTTCCTGTTGCTACTTGCTCTTATCCATAATACCTTTAGCTATAGAGCCTATACCGCCTATTAATAACGGTGTACCAGCAAGAACCATTGCCAGTGTACCCCAGAAAGCATATGGATTGTTAGCCATCTAACCAAGACCCTAAGCGCCACTGAATTTAAGCTTTAGTCCCATAGCTCTTGGTAAGTACTACCACGGATTATCCCAGATTACACCTTTTATATTCTGTGAAGTTTTATCAAGCCACATTTGAGCTACTGGTGTGTCCGCTGCTCCTGTAGCGCCAATTGCCTTGCTTATACCATAAATACGCTAGGCCTAATCTAATGGGTTACTGGAAGCTTGTCTTTTTAGTGAATCATCCAACACAGCTTGTATGCCGTAAGTTTGCATGCTATTAGCAAAGAACTGCTCATCAGAATTTAATTTCTACTGGGACATTCCAGGTAAATATCTAAGAGCCTAGTAGTCAGCCACCTTCCAGTCTTTAGTAAGATTACCAATCATATCAGCTCTTTGCTATCTTGTAAGAGCTCCAAAAGCACGCTACTGGTTCATCAAGCTTATATTGCTCTTAACCATATTTTTCATCATTTGCTAGCGTTTGGCTGGATCTTGTTCTTTAGACATCGCATCAAACTGCTTCTTTGCGCTATTTATCTGATTCTAAATACCTTTCCTCATAAAATAACGGAATACAGTTGGAACAGTACCTGTCTACACCTACGCCAGCATAGCCTGCATATTACTATTAGAAGGTGTACCGAACATAGAACCTACAAGACCTTGTAACTAGCTGCCTTGATTCTGATTAAGTAAATCTTGCTTAGCGAGCATGTGGCTGCGCTGCATCTACCTGAGTGCATTATATTGTGAATCGTAGATTTCAGCTTCAGTCTTATTTGGATTATTAGAATCCATTATAGCCTACATATTAGCTTTAACGGCATTATTCATATGCCCTTGTGCTATACGCGCTTTTGTCTAAGCTGTAGTTTCTCCATGTCTTATACCTGCAGCCTACGCTCCGCTATACACGAACATAGGAGCTACAAAATTAGTTACTGCGCCAATAGCGCCTCTTCCTACAGGTGCAAAAGTGGCAATAGGTGTAGTAAGTACATTCTTAATTGCGTGATCAAAGCCTCTGAACTGATAGGGTTGTCTTATGGCAGAGTTATTACCCATACGATTCAGCCTCTGTACAATTTGAGCAGGGGTCATGGAATCTTGGTCTTCAAAGTACTTTCCTGTTTCCTAATAATGCTTTAATGCATCCTATAAGTTGCCCTACGCTGAGTATTTATTTGAGAACATACCCATCATGTTCTCATAGCCTTTATAGTTAGCAGCAAGGGGAACAGCTTTATCACCAAGACTTCTTACAGTTCTATAACCACCATTGGCCAATTTAACCTTGCGTGGATCAAAGAGCCGTTTTGGTTTGAATCGGCCCCAAGTAAATACCCAGTTAGCTGCGTTATTAACACGCTAAGCTCTATTCATCAGAGTAGCTTTTTGCTACTCAGTTAAATCTGTTCTTGCGGCGATAGATCTTTGATAGCTCTATGTAAGCCCATCCATAGCTTGCTATGGTGCCTCATAGTACATGGACTTACCTACTGCCTTGCCAAGCTATTTTGTATCATGTGCTACCACACGGCCGAATCTACCGAACATAGAGCTTGGTGAGCTTGGCTTATTTAAATCTCTAAAGATATATCTTCCACGAGTTCTAACAGGCTTCGTTATGTTCATGAAAGCTCGACCGACAGGTCTCAGACCATAATTATAGAGACCATTCCAAGCTCTGCCGCCAACAATTTTAGCAACCGCCTACGGATGATTATAGGTCATCTTTGCTGTACGACCCGTAGCATTCCATCCTGCCTTCAAACCTTGACCGGCTGCTTTAAAACCAGCTTTTGTACCTCTCCAGCCAGCTTTGAGTCCTTGTCCTGCATAATACATGCCTTGTCTGAATAGGGTAGGTGCATTATGCAGAGTCTAATAGCCTGCTTTTAAGCCTTGTCCGATAACCCTCGGCGTAGCTTTTGCCGCCTCTACAGTGCCTCTGGCCATCCCACCTACAGTACCTACATTCTTAGCAAGAATCCTGGTACCAATGTTTGCTCCTGCTCTAGATGCGCTAGCTGATGCACGAGCAGCTAGAGAAGCGCCTCCAGACAAAACAGCAGGAACCAGCGATGCCGAAATATTTCCAACAGTATTCCAACCCGCAGATGCATCGCCCCAATTCTGACCAAAATATTTGCCTGTGGCCTACTCAAATCTGCTACTTAAACCTCTGTAGGGTTCATTTCCCCCGAATATCTTTTGTCCAAGTTTATAGCCCAGATAAACAGGTGATTCTGCCGCCATTAACCCTAAGGCTGCTATATCTCTTGCACCACCGACTATGCCGTTCCACACATTAGACGACAACTGTCTGCCGAAAGCACCTACTAGCTGCTTACCGGTATTGTTTGTCATCAGTGTCTAATAGCCACCAGCCTTCCCATACGGATTTTCCATATATTGCTGACGCTACTAATCGGTCTTGGCATTTCTTATTTTATATTGTCTATTCTGTTCCTGGGCATAGCCAAGCGCTGGTGTGAGCTGTTTTCTGTGCTGCGCACCTATATTCTGTATTAAAGTATTTCTATCTTTAGCATTATATTTTTTATATAGGGGCATCAGCTATTGCTAATTAGCTTTGCGCGCGCTCTACAGATCAGTCTTGAAACTATTTTGTAGCTGCCTGGCTTGGTTTTGAAATTGAGGTTTAAACCTGGCATCCCACTGAATAGTACTTGGTTGTGTATTATTTACTGGCATAAGTCACTCACTGAGGCATTCTTGCCTGGTTAATAGCATCTCTACCAACCTGACTCTACATATCTTTAATGATCTGTTTAACTTGTGCATGTAAAGTTGGATCCTGCGCTTTAAGCTGTCTCAATGCAGACATTCTTGCACCCATTCCCTGCATCTGACCTATCTGCATAATCTAATCCGCTTTCTGCTGAGCTTGGTTATACAGAGCATCAAGTGTGGCAGACTGACTATTACCCTGACTAAATGGCATACCTGGCATTGCTCCTCCAGGTGCTCCACCGGCCATAGGCGGCATCGGTGCTCCCTAAGGACCTGCTGGCTGCTGTGCCTGCTGCATTGCGTCTATATTGGCCTGAGCAGCACCTACACCAACACTGCCTGCAGGAGGCAGTACAGAACTAAGCATTTCACCGCCCTGTGCTTCTGCCTGGTCTTTGGTCTGAATTTCTCTGTCGTATTTGGATTCCTACAGAGTCTTATGGGCTTCATCTTTCCAATCAAGACCAATGCTCTTAAGAGCAGTATCTCTGGAAACAATACCACCTCCAAGCATCTGCAGATAAGCCTGCTTGTTCATATCATTCTAAACAAACGATGTCTTATCCAAGCGTGTCTTGAAGTTCTACATGGAATGTGCCTAGAAGATAATGTTGGCTTTCCATCTTAAATAATCATCAAGATCACTAAAGAAATGGATCCACATTCTCTAGAACATTCTTAAGCCCATCGTCTGGGATACTGCCTGGAAGGAAGTCTGTCTTAGTTCCAGTGGTAATGCAATGTCCTACATGAATCTATTCTGATACCACTACATAAGCTAGACAGGAGCCATCTGTTTGGCCTAACCGCCAATCATCTGGTAATTAAGAGGGACAGGAGAAGTTACCCACTGAGTCTGATTATCTCTGACACCTTTAATGGTCTCATTGATAAACATCTTCAGCTGATAACCGTTTAATGTAGTTGCTCTGTTTGGATCTGTACCTGCATTCATAGTCTGAGGAGGCGGACTAATCATTCTTATTGGAGCGATATAGTCGGAAGCGACAACCTGATTGAATCTGTCTAAATAAGCAAGATTTAGAAGATTGTCGAAAGAAGATAAGAATAAAGGAGCTCCCCAGCCTCTATACAGTCTGTCCAGGGAAGCCATGCATTTAAGTCTCTTATGGAAGAACTTATCTGCAGGGAACTATATCAGACCATCTTTGAAAGCCGCCTATATGTAAAGCTTAGGTGTATCCTAAATATATACAGGATCACCTTTTATTATTCCCTGCTTTACATTGTCAGGAAGTTTATACAGATATTTATAGGTACCGGTAAGTTCGTTATAAGAAACGATCATATCTCTTGGAGATCTGATTATGAATCTGAAGGCTCTGCCATTCTAATCCTGAGTCGGTTTATCTACGATAAGATAAGTGATCTTCTTTTCACACTGAGGACATACACCAACAAGATCGCCCTACTGCCACTAATAATCAGCATTCTTTCTCAGAGCTTTTATAGAAGCTGCAAAAGAGCAGTTGGGACAGCATGCTGTTCTGTTGAATATCTGCTAAGCAGAAACAAAAACATTACCCATCTTGGCAAGTTCCTAACCGACATCAATAATATTATCTAATGTGTGGTAGGTTTCATCAAGAAGTCTTTCAGCTGCCTGCACTCTGGAAGCATCTGTCTTCTAGGGATCTGTATCTGCTATAACTGTAATATCTGAAGCAAAGTATCTGACAACTTTACTTATGCATGTACCAATAGATGGAATATGAGTGTCCATCCACTAAGCCCAGTCAAAGGCCTGCTTTATATTGGTAGGAAATAGCTTCCTGGCCCTTGTATTAAAAGGGTTGATATTTGATCTGGTATAAACTTTCTACATTACTTGGAGCTCCAGTAATTATACTGCCTGGATTGTCTGCCCTTTCCCCTGTTCCTGCCTGCGAATGTAGGTAACTGGGAATCGCAGTTAGGACAGACCAATCTGAAATTATCTATCTTATTGTTCGTAGCGTTACCATCAATATGATCTACAATAAGGAGAATAGGCTTACCTGACCACTTCTGCAAACCGCATATAGAGCACTTGGCTCCATGCTTCTATATAAGATATTTCTTGGCTACTTTATTATTTGTTTCAGATGTTCTCGGGTTACATGGAAACTAACCAGTAGCCTCAATAATAGCTCTCTTCTTAAGCCATTTCTAATCTTTCTTCTATTTAGTGTTTCTTAGTCTGTTATTATAGGAAACACCATGAGATACACAGCAGAACGACTGTTTCCTTTTATTGTAGGGAATAGGTGCCTTACACTACTTGCATAACTTTGGATGTTTGTTGTACTCAGCTACTATCTAATCTTTTGTTATCTATATATGATCCTGCTTTTTGGAGAATAAGGACTTAATAAAAGAAAACATTATTTACCTGCTAAAAGTTTTATCTCTTCATCTGTTAGGTTTCTATTATATAAGCGAACATCAGAATATCTGGCATGACCATACACAGACCATCTTGCTCTGTACAAGGAACCAATGCAGAAAACAAGACCATAATTAAAGTCATAATATCTTAAATCTGATGTCTTAACATTGGTTGTATCACCATCTATAATCACACGGAAGATACCTTGCTGAAGATTATACTAACCATATAAATGGTGCCAATCCTTAGAATACTAACCCTATATAACACACTGACCTTTAGTTCCAGGAGTGACGTTCCCTGTCTGTACAATACATTTCTTATCCTGTCCTATGGCCCAGATCTAATTTCCACCAAGTATACTGTAATTACTACCTGATAATGTAACTAATGCCTGACCCTAAACATACTTAAACCAATAGGCTATAGACACAGCACAGTTTTTATAAAAAGAATTTATATTAGCTAAATAGATGCAGTTGTCACGATCTTTAAACTAGGCATATTTTCTTGTATCCTATCCAAAAGTCACAGTTCCATCCTGTGTTAATGTCTGTCCTGTAGTTGTACTTATATCTGTCTACAATGGAACATGAACTACCAGACCGTTGGTTAAATTAGGAGTTTGCTGTGGTCTGTCATCTACTGCATCAAGCTATCTGTCTTTATGTATGTTATATACCTGCAGCTAATTAAGTTCCTTGTTGTAGATACGTACATCACGCATGTAACCGTTCTTGAAAGATGTGCCTCCGTGATTTACAGCCTACTTTCCAAGACATAGCTAATATAAATATGTATTTATATCGCTGTGCTAATATCTTGTTATCTGATAACCATCTAAGAAATAAGTCTATACGCCATCTTTATATGTTATAGTTACAGTATACCACTTACCTGTCTCTATAAGAGGACCTGCTTTATATACTACAGTATTACTGTTAGCCCAAGAGGCTACATAACCTGTTGAATTATCCAAGCCTACGGCATATCTCTGATTTCTCTAATTCTTACCGTAAGAAAGCCATGAGCAGTCTCTTGTTATCTAATTTAGATAAATTTTAACAGATACAGTTCTCTCTTGTGCTCTTTGTGGGAACTACTGCAATTTATGACATGTTATATAACCGCCATTAAGATTGCAGCCTGTATAGCCATCTTTTTCTTCATATGTTACAGTGGTGCTATATGTAAGAGGTTGTCCTGTGGCAGCCGTCTAAGACTGCTATTGCAGAGGAGCATGAAAAACTAAGCCAAAGCTGTCGACTATACTGGGATCTTTCTGAGGAGTCAATCTTTTATACAGCTAACTTATCTAAAACTTATTTAGACCTCTGCTGTATATTCGGACATCAGCTAAATATCCCTGTGTCCATTTACCAGACCATCCACCGGTATCATAGGCCCTGCCTATCCAGGCATAATCTGAACTACTGGTATTAAAGTTTGTAAACTGTGTCTTATATAAAAAAACACCATCCAAATAGAGATAAGCTATAGGATATTTATAGACTACAGTATACATATGCCACTAATAGTTAAGGCATTTCTATGTAGACGTATAAACAGAATAACTGTTAGTATCAAGACCGAATCTCTGATTCTATATAAAAAGAGCATTACCATTCTGTGAGCTACCATATCCCCAAAACATAGCCATACGCCACTATGTTGTTGGATATGGATACATATACGCCCAAAAGTTTACTGTTCTGTCAGAATCTATCAGTGGCAGATTTACATTAGGAAATCTAAGAGCCGTTTTCCCATCAAAATAAGCACAAGGAACACCTTTAAATACGGAATACACTGGTGTACCCGACTCTTTTTTCAATTGCTGACCTGTAACAGCTGTAGAGTAAGAGTCACTCAATGGTGCATCAAAGACAATACCTGAAGGTATGTCATCAATGTATATATCATAAACCTTTAATTGCTTGTAGTAGGTCATAACGCCTTTCGTAGAACAAACTAAAAAGTGTTCAGCTTATCTGTATATGTTGCTGACAACACTTTATATGTTCCCAAATACAAATCAAAAGTCTTTAAGTCATCAGATATAAGACTAAGTGACTACCAGCCATCCTAGAATACCTATGACATAGTAAAAGTCTATGTTCCTTTAGTCAGCTGTAATAAACCATTAAGCATATTAAGTTGTAAATCACCTACAGATACAACTGAAACAAGCTGCTAAGATGTCTATAAATAGACAGCTAAGAATATTGATATTTTTGTATAAACAGTATTATCTGGTATTGTCATCGCCTAAGCAAGCTACAAACATTCTTTCCTGTTTTTCTAAGGATATGGTCTGTATTTAACAGGTGTATATTGTTGTCCTGTAAGTGCCTGTCTTGGCATAAAACCATCCAAAGGTGTATATATTATAAGATGTTCCTGTTTTGTGTACAGCTAAGCAACATCTGTTGGCTTCTGATAGTTATATACCTGTGTTGCCTAAGCTTTAGATAAGCTCTTGTTATACACTCTTACGTCCGATATAAAGCCGTTCTTGTACTGAACATAGTAATCATGAACCAATTTGCCTAACATCATGTATCTTGGCTAGACATGAATATTAACGGCTTTCTACACAGTAAGAACGTTATTAGTATATATACTAAAGATCTAACCATCGTATGAAGCCAGAATATGATACCAGGAAGATCTGTAATCCCAGGAAGTAAGCAGATTTACATGCTCTCTTTTATCTTTATCGTAGTAGCAGAATTTAAATCTTTGAATAGGCCACTGCCAGGCAATACACAGCTGTTGAGAATATTGCCAGCCAGATGTTTTTATACCTAAACTGAAGACACCTATGTAATTATCGGGTTTCTACGGAAGCTTAGACCAAGCAGCTACAGTAAATGGTACATTATCCCCATATGGGAAATTATATGTCTCCTACACAACCGCACAATTGTAAGAATTACCCTAGGGGAACTGATAAGCAGGGATGCCGTCCTGTGTAACTAAATTTACTGTATAGTTACCTCTATCGTATTTAAGAATATCCTGCCCTGTCTAGGCTTTAAATGAATCGCATTTAAGATGAAATAAAAGCTTCTTATCCTACACAGCATCCTTATGCATGTTATATAAGGTTTGCACCTAGGTCTAGGTTACAGCTCTGTTATAAACACGCACATCTGCTATATAGCCTTTATACTTATTATCTCTTGTATTACCAGGTTCTGTTCCCATATTGAACAGAACAGTATTAAGATTAAGGGCTCTGTAGTTAGAATACAGTAACTAACCATTTATGTAGAATTTAGCTTTCCGCATATCATAAGTCATTACAGCATGCTGCCACTTCTGCCACTGATACTTATTTGAAGTCTGCACAAAGTTCTGATAATCACCAGAACCAAAATGAGGACCTACTGTGTTATTACTGTATATATAGAACTGGGAATTTCTGTATCTGGATCTGTTAGTATCCCCAATATTCCATATATCCTGCCAGGAACGCTCAGTATCAAAACACGTATAAAACCAAGCACTTACTGTAAAAGCTGTATATCCTGTAGGCAGTTTCTACGTAGTTAAATCATATCTTGTGTCAGCACCAAACCAGAAACAAGGTATGTTGGCTATTGTTCTATAGCACTAATAACCGTTTATTGTAACTGTCTGACCAGTCGGTATCTTATCGGCTTTATTCATATCAGCATAAAGCACTAGAGAAGAATCAGATAGTGTGTTCTAGACTTCTGGTATAGCGGTATAATCAGGTGTAAACTATGAAGCTAATAACTTTATATCTGCGGAGGGTAGGATCTTATCGTAGATACGCAAGCCAGCCATAAAGCCTGTCCATACATAACGCTAGTATGAACCATCGGCACCTATAGTTAAAAAGTTGTTTACTGTCCAGTCAGATGTAATCCACTTAGACGTCACACTGTCTCCAGCATCAGCTACCTGTACTTTCAGATAACCATCTTCTGCCCTATATGTAAAGCAATAAAAATACCATTTATCTGGATCTATCTATATAGACGACTACCAGCTGGAACTTCCTTTTATCTGTATTCTCTGTTTTCCATTAGTACAGAAAAGATATATCTGCCTGTTATTTGGGTAACTTGTATCTTGTCCGAAATGTAATTGTCTGCACTAATCAATGCTGCAGCTCTTTGCCCAGAAAGTTATTGTACAATCATACTTGGACAAAATAGGAATGTGTGCCTGAGGAGCATCGTTTAAAGTAATAAAACTATTTCCACCGAAGAACTTACATGGAATACTATTCTAAACAGTATGACATTGAACTATCTGATTATATACGGTCTGATATGTAGGTAAAGTAGTAAGCGCTTTATCCAGAGGATGATGAAACACCAGATTATCTGTAGGATATTTATCAGGGTCAGCTTTTATAGGAATAAAAGCTTTTACTGCTGTATCTTGAATAAAAGTTCTGGCTAATAACTGAATCTAAGCTTTAGTAAGCTAAGTATTAAATATGCGCACATCAGCTAAAGCGCCTTTAAAATAAGCATCTCTTGGATATTTATTCCAGGAGTTATCAAACGCACCAAATAAACAAACTCCTCTGCAGGTTGTCCATTGTCCATTGCTTCTTCCTCTACCTACAGATTCCCCCTGCAGAAAAAGCTCTATGTACTGTCCCGAATAAACAACAGCAACATGTACCCATTTATTTTTAGGCATTTCACAACGTATATGGTTAGGGTTTCCATATTGCTGATACAGTCTTAACTGGTTGTCCTAAACATAAAGCTATATTGTCTATCTGTATTGATGACAACCAACAGACAAGAAAGCCATATTACCTGTGCCATAATCACTGTAAACATATGTAGATAACGTGAAACCGTTATCTGTTGTAAAAGTTACAGTATTATTGTATAGAAGCACACCATCCTATGAGTGTATACAAGGTATTCCCTATATACGTTGCAACTGAGGCTAGCCGACTACAGACATATCTGTTGTAGCTGTTGCAGTCTAACCTGAACAATAAAAAACCTGCTTAGCTGTACTTATTGTTCTCTAGTTTCTTTTATAAAAAGGTTTCTTGTTAGCTACCAGAATACCTTTTGTATTAACAGGAGGGATCTCTGCACTTTTCAGAGGAACGAATGTATATAAACCTCTGAACTAATTACATAAAGCTTTCAGCTGGGAAGCGGTTAATGCTGCATTATATATTCTTATTCCTGCCAAATTACCAGCAAAACTCTTATCACCAAGTGCAGATATATTAAGCTATATAGACTAAGTATCAAAAGATAATGGAACGGTCTTTGTACTGATTAAAGTATTATCTATATAACAAGATACTGTGGAAATGCCATCAAAAGTAACTTGTATACAATGCCAGATTAAATTGCTTATAGAACCTGACAGCACTTCACTTACAAGCTGACCTTCATTATATACACCAAAAGATACAACATTATTAGTCTAGACTCTTATACAAGCAGTCTAATTATTTATAGAGATTAAATTTACTGAAGTGCTTTTCTGTGTATGATATATTTGAGCATGGAAAGATAAAGTGAAAGACTTATCCTAATGGACATCTATTTTTGTTCTTATATAAGCAGAAGTTGCTGAGGCTGGAAGATTTAAACATTTCACAGCATCGAACTAGGTATATGTAAAAGCAGCGCCATTAACAAAAGATACCTGTTGTCCAGTCTATGCTTTATTAGTCTTCTGTTGTAATGGTAAGTAAAATAAAAGTTTATTAACAGGTATTTTATTTTTAGGTAAGGGTATTAAAATACCCTTTCTTCCAACTGTAGGTGACACAGAATAAAATGTATTCTGATATATTACACCTTTAGTATCAGCTTGTTTTTTTACAGGATAATACAGACAACTCATGGTTCTGGGAATACAACTGTTACAGTTTTACCATCCTAAGTTTCGGCTGTTCCTGTCTTATAGTCTGAAGATATTGTTTTTAAAGTTGCCAGTTGTATATCAGCACCAAGTACATGAACATTCTGAACACGATAAGTATATCTGGAATCTGTTATTTCCACTTTCTACAAACCGGCAACTATATAAGCCGTTGTGTTGGCTTTAACAAAGATAATCATCCCAAGCCATGGAGACTGCACATCAAAGATGTCATCATACATCTACACAACTGTATCCGCTAAGGCGGGTGTACCTGGTGTAATGGGTCTTAAGGGCTTATCTATGGCTATGGCTTGGGACATATTATCTCCTTAATTACGCCTTTGTTCCGCCCCAGGATTTAGGAACCTGTGCAAGAATATCAGCTGGGCAGCCTGCAAAAACTGTTTTTGTGTAATTACCCCAATTTACATCTGTTCGCTACCAAAGCCAAGCAGCAGGAACAGTGCCAGTAAGCGGCACATTCATAAATGTAGAGTTAGCTACGCAGGAGGACACAACACCTAAGCCTGCTCTCGGGAAGAAGCTCTTGATGTCCTTAACAAGCTTCTTGCAATTATTGAACGGGCCGTGCAGTGCATCACCATACTGATTGGTTGCTCCAATAATATAGTCGCATTCCTAGAGTTTCTAACAATTCTAGAAAAGCAGGCACTTAGACTTGGTATTAAAGAACTTGTACTTCATACCAGTAACTTTCTTCAGGTTTCTACAATCCTTGAAGATAAGACTGATATTATCGATTTTCTAGAAAGTGAAGCCTGTAGGAATATTGACTTCTGTAAGCATCTCGGAGCATGCAGCAAACCAGGAAAGGTTGTTCACGCAGCTGGCGATTGGATACTTCTCATTAAAGCACTCAGAAATTAAGTGGTGCAGTGTATTGTAGATGGAAAGATCTGTAACAGGGCCAGGGATACCGATGTACTCGGGCTTTCTGGAAACACCAAAGTAATCCTTACCATAGATGGTAACATCGTAGTCACCGGGCTTCTCATAAGTGTGCTTGCAATGGAAAGCTACTTCACCATCAGATTCCCACTAACCCATATACTCTTCAATATCAGAGTCCTTGATAACAGTCTTGTTACCGTCACCCCAATCAACGACAACATCGTTGTGGCACTTTCTGACTGTGGATCTGATACCGAAGTTTTCTTCTTTATATGTATCTGTAGCTGTCACTTTAAACTTGGTGACATCAGACTCAAAAAGAGCTTCTTTAACTAACTTCTAGATATCTGTACACTAGCAGTTCTTGTAAGCTGCTTCCCATTTCTTTAAGACTCTGGCTATTACGTCGAGACTGTAATTCATGCTTGTTGCCATAAGGAATATCCTTTCTTTGTTTATAGAGGGAATTAGGTAAATTATTCAGTTGTGTTGTTGGCTGATGTGAATGCTGTATTGTCTCCCGTAGTGACATTGGGGACAGCGTTTGCAAACACAGAACGGGATCCTGTCAGACCTGAACAGGCTGCAAACATAAAAGAAACATTCTTAACATAACCCCAACCACGCTAAACACCACCTAAACTGGGAGCATTGGATACAAGCTGGTTTAAGTTAGCCACAAGATTAGAGTATGAAAACATATAAGATACGTCGCCGTTACCCTTACCTAAATTGTCTGGCAGTTTCTTTAATGTAAATTTGGTATCTGTATAAAGACCTGCATTATAAAACAAACGATCACTGTACTATAAATTAGGAAGCTACGTTATGGCCACATTAGCGCTCTAGTTTTGATAGAAAACTCCGGAAGCGCTGGTTAATGTACTTGGCAGATTCGGTATTTCATAAGTTGCGTTTCTGCAGTAAGCAAAAGAATAGAAAAGCTGTTTAGTAATACCAGGTAGAGCTTTCCAGTTAAAATTGCAATTCTTAACCAGGGAAGCATATGGAGCAGCATAATCATACGATTGATATAGCTAACCGACAATAATTAAGTCGACTCTTTTAGAAGCCAGCTTTATGATATAAGTTCCTGCTATGGTGTATGTGTGAGAATGTGTCTATCTTGTATCTGTCGCGGCAATTGTAGACTAATCAACAGTACCATCACCCCAGTTAATATAATAAGCAGCTCCTTTAGGTCCTCTTAACTGCAACTGATACGTCATACCCAATGCAGCACTTCCCGATTTCTCAAAGCCTGGAGTTACTGTTATTGTAAAATAATCTTTCTACTATACTCCCAGTGGATTCAACTGAATAGGTATCATAAATATCCTTTCTGTATAAACAAAAAGGGCTGCCCGGTTAAGAGCAGCCCTGAAATGAACCAATCAGACAGATCAGTCTTCAAGCCAGTTGATTTCAGCAGAAGCAGCAATCGTCTTACCATAAGCAAGAACAGCTGCCTAGGTAACAACCTTAGTGGCAGAAGCAGTTTCAGTGACAGCATTGGTGACACTGTAGGTGCTGTCTTTGAGATGTCCATCAGCCGTGAAAGCAGCGAGGTTGTTCTCAGTCGTACCAGCAACACCCTTAAGCGTGAGTCCCTTTGTAGTATCAGCTTCGAAGTAGGTGGCATCAAGCTTTACAGAGATAGCCTGGCCATTGACCTGGACAACATTGTCACCAGTCAGATTGAGGGCCGTGAACATACGGAACCAGCGACCAGCTCCAGTAACACCCGTAGGCTTGACAATGTTAGCCTTTCCATCAACAGTGCTCTCCTCGTCCTCAGCCTGAGCATCGTAACGATACAGGGAGCCAGCATCCTCAACAAAGCAGAGGAGCTTGTCAGAGAGATCAGCTGCTCCAATAGCCTTCAGTGCATCAACATCCTGAACAGGTTCACGGATCGTGCCGCCAAGCTGCGTGGCAACATTATTGACAGCCGTATAGACAGCCTTTGCGGTCGGTACCTGAGTATCCGTAGCTGCAGCCGTGATCTCAGTAACAACCGGGTGCATCATCGTGACCCAGGTGGATCCCGAACGATACTTCACTTCACCATTGGTGGTGTTTACATAGACAACGCCCTGCACGGGGGTAACAGGATCAGTGTCAACAGGAACAACAGTGGTTCCCTGGAGAGAAGCTCCCTTGTAGATGATATTCTCATCTGTAAGGAAATAGAGCGTGCTCTCATCTTTTTGTTTTGCGTCGAAAGCAGTGCGCGTACCGCGCCAGAACTTTACACTAGCCATTATTAATTACCTTTCTTAGTCCTACTACCATTGAATAGTAAGAGCTTGTTTATTTCTTATGTATGCAGGGCTTGAAGAGTCACTCTCCAAAGCATCTGCCTGTACATTCTGTGTTGTGCTTCCAATAAAATTTGCATAAGTATGCAGCTTTAAATGGATGTGATATTTGTCATCGCAACAAGGTCTGCAAGCACAAGGTCCTTTGGGTCTGTCATAAGAGAAGCCTGGATTCATCTTGCTTTCTCCACTCTTATGTAGCCAAGAAAAGAGTATTTTGTTGGCTACGTTGTGAACTCAACCCATGTCTTGTGCTGTCCAACAGGAAGAGCTGCTGATATATCTTTATTGAAAAAGAAAGCAACCTAATTCCTGTCATTTATAAGACCTTTAAGAGACTGATCTTTTATATACAACATTACAGTTGTACCAGAAAGAGACACAGGGCCGTTGTCATCAGTGAGATCAAACACCAATGTGGGTGTGTCCCCTTTATAAAAATCTACAGTAAATGCCGGAACCATTATTACGCCTGCCTGTTCTTCAGATCTTTCATAGAGTTCAGTACAGCTGCTAAGGCTACGCCTGATCCCATTCCGATAGCCCCGGTCTTTACACCATTCATAGCTGTTCCAACTGTTATAGGACGCTACTACAGATAATCAGCAAAGAAGGGAAGGGAAGCACCTGCAACTGCTCCAGAGCCTCCTAAAATCCAGCCAAGAGCAGCTCTTCCTTTTCTCTACCGCTATAGAGCTTTCTAAAACTACTATTTCTACTTCTTTTTCTGCTGTTTAGCATTCAAACCATAAGTACCAGCCATAAACTTATATTGCGTAGCTTGTCTTATCAGCTACGGATCTTTATTGATAATTGCTGTCATCATAAGATCCTTAAGCTATTCAGGGCCAATACCTTTGGTGTCATCCATATCAGTAAGATATCTGACTTTGGTAACAGGAACTTTGACTCCCTATGCATTCTTTTTGTCATAGACAGTCATTGTAGAACCCTATCTAAGAAGCTTGTTACTTAAAGCATAAGTCTTCAACTTCTTGGAGATGTTCTAAATATCTTTATCTGTCGGATTCTATGGAAGGGAATCTGTCCAGCCTGTGTAACCTCTGAATTTCATGGAACCTCCAATATCACTTTACAGTTCTCATTCTAAAGAAACGACTTGTCTAAATAGCATTGGCCAAGAACTCTTGGAAGTTTTATTCTGAACAAGCTGAGATTGTGCTTAGGAAAATACACATCAGGGTAACAGTTGGCGCACAGCTAGAAACAGTAAAGAGCATCATCTCCCTACTAGAAGGAAAAATCATATGGAGTACCAAGATACTTCTTGGCTCTCTATATTGCTTTCTAATGATCCCCGTTGGGTCTCACTATATAGACGTGATCTGCCTGGCAGAAATCCAACAAATGAATCTTGGAGACATTCTAGGCAACAGCATGTATAACCTGGTGGTCTCCGATATAAATACCTGAATGAGATATCTAATATTTAGAAGGTATGAACAAACCATCCAAGTACTTCTTGTTGAAGCCTCTGAGAATAATATCACCAGGCTGAATGAACTTCAGAATTCTCTACACATGCTAACCCCTGACTGCATAATCCTAAGGCTGATACATAAGCCACATCGGCCATACAGAGAACCTGATGTCACCTACTATGGTGAGCACCTTGCTCTTTATTGTATACCAATTTTTGGCTATCAGCCACAGATAATACAGAAGTTTCAGTTGCATATCAGAAATTTATGGCGGAGAAGTTTATGTTAAGGAGTTCCTGGATATTGGGAAATCCGTTTCTTACTTTCATATGTTTTGGTGTTCCATACCATGTTCCTTCTCTCTGCACGGCAAACTATTTATTGTCAGCAGTGATAGGATGGAACTCTAGCTAGGATACAGTTTGACAGCCCGTCAGAAAAAGAAGGCCAAGAGCAGCTAAAAATACTTTCATTGCAATAATCCCACTAAACCTGTTACTATTGAGTAGTCTGTTACCGACTATATGCTTTTTAAGGCTCCAACATGAAATATCTTTTTACCAAACTTCAGTTGTGTAGCTGTAGTCTGATCTACAGATATGTTCGAGTAATCCACAACTTTCACAGTCTGTCCATCAACTGTCTTTATAGTTGTTACAGAGCCTTTAACTGCAGGCTAATAAAACTGCAGATTAACTGTGCAGCCTGTAAGCAGTAAACATAAAGAAGCTAAGCAAAGATATTTCATTTAACACCTCTACTTAGCTTCAGAAGTCAGATTAGCGACTGCGCAGAGAATTGACAGCGTAAGAAGCAGTCTTTGCAAGAGCCTTACGATTAGCCAGCTGCTGAGCAAGTGCATATACATATGCCTGCTTGTTCATACTGGCCTGCTTGTCCATAGCCTGTGCGCGTTTATTTGCAAGAACCTGTGCAAGCTGATTGATATGTGCCATCTTGGTGAGCGTCTGTTGTTTATTCATAGTAGTATTCCTTTATTTAAATGTTTCATTACTTAGACTTATTGGTCAATGTACTCTATATAACAGCTTTGACTATATCTTTGGTGATGAGCTTATTATCCAGCTCAGGTATTGGATTAAGTCTCTGATAATTAGGTGACCAGTGATGTCGGGTAAGTAAAGCAATTGTTGTCTATGGATGCAGGGAAGCTGATATGCAGAGGGAGCCTGTATTCACACCTATGAACATCTTGCACTGATTTATGGCAGATACAAGATTCTAAGGGCAGGCCTTCTAATCTCTCATTGTATAATCAATAAATGGATACTTGGAATTTCTGATGTCTCTCAGCTGGTGCTAGAAATAAATTTCTACAGGAGTATAACCTGTCTATTTAATGGCTTCCCATACCTGCTGAGCTTTATCTATTGAAAGAGACTTCCTGGGATTCGATGTAACCTGGAATGCGCAGCCTATGCAGTTGTCTTTTAATTTAAGATCAGAAATGACTTCTGGTTTCCATGTGAACTACAATGACTAATCATACGGAATACCCAGCTATACATTGCAGCAGATCTCGGGCTTGCTCATACCATGAAAAGCAGGACACATGTTGAACTAATAGAATTTAATGTAGAAAGCTTTATCATAAGCTTCTTCTGTGATGTCCTGAAACAGCTACTGTCCCTGATTCAATGCAAGATTAAATGTTATAAAGGGAAACATCTGCTTCAATCTTAGATATAAGGGCATGAACATGAATACATCCCCTATACCATGATCATTAAACAGAATCAGAACTTTGTCTTTATCATTAATATACTAGATAAGTTTCTTGTTATTATAATCTTTTACCAGAACATCTGCATAATAGCTCATTTAGGCTTCCTTATACTATTCACTCTCTATATCTGATCTGTCTGGATTACTGGCTGCAATATATCCTAAGCAGCTTTCTAAACAGATCTTGCATCAGGCTAAATAGTATATTCTCTGATAAATGGTATGGCAAGAATTGTATACAACATACCTAACTGCATACTCTGATATTTATGTCTTAACTAGTGAATAACTGTAGTGATTATACTCTAGTACCAGCTTAACACCATGTCTTTATATCTCTACGACTGCTTGTCATACATCTACAGATTAGTTGGCCCTATAAGATATATGTTATTCTTGAACAATGGAGAGAAGGCTCCGAGGATACCGTTCTACACGGTCATGTCAGGACACATGTAGAAATTAAGCTGTCCTATATTCACAGCTCTGAGCCATATGCCGTCAGCTGTATTCTAATAACGCACAAGAAGCTTTCTTATTCTGTCCTAGACATAAGAAGGAAGCTTCTAACCTTTAAACAAAGAAAATATTGTATACATTAAAATTCCTGTTTGTAGTAAATGGTTCCGAGTATATTGGCTATTTTAAGAACAACAAGCCCTGTTCCCAGCTGTCCTTTAAATAACCACTAAGAAGGGAAAGAGGGTGTTATCTGCTCTGCGTTGTAAATAAGAGTAATGATGTCTCCCTACTACATTGTGTCAGATACCTGTATGGAACATGTACCTGAACCTATCAGAGTGAATCTACTGTATAAGTGTGTCTGCAATGTAATAGTGTCTCCTGATGCAACAGCTATTGTCTGCGTTACAGGTTTTATGCAGCCCATATACTAGGTTTGGAAACCTAAAGCATCGTTGTACTTATACTAGCCCTAAGAATCTCTTCCTGTATTGTCTGTGTCCTTGGATGCATCGTAAGCTGTATTTATTTCATTTCTTCTTACTCTGTGTATAAAAGATATAGCTGCATCTACAGGAGTATTACCTATAAGCTTCTTGCCTGAGCCTATTACAAAAGCATATCTGTTCTTAGCCTAATCAGGAACTGTGTAGTATTTACCAAAGGCATAAGTTCCCTACGCATTAAGGTCTAATCTGGAGCCTATGGCTCTTATGTACTTATTATTGATTGTATTGGTATCACCGAGAATAAAGCTGCTCATAGCTTTATCTGTACAAGTGTTCCCCATACCAATAGCTGTAATGCTCACTGCTTTATCCAGCTAGTTGTTGCTTCCTATAGCTAAACAGCCCTGATACAGTTTATTGAACTGGCCATAAGCTACATTAAGTCCCATGCCGGATTCATTGTCATTACCTACAAAGATATCTCCATCCTTGTACTTATTATTGTCGCCTAAAACAACGGCACGGAATGCCTGGGAATCTGATATAGTGTCGTCAGATTTAACCCATATATTATCAAACCCTACAACAGCTGTGTTATGTTCTCTTATATTGTAAAGCTACTAAGTGATAAAGCTGTATGTCTGACCTGAAGAGTTCTTGGCAGATAACGTCAGTGTGCTGGAGTCCAGATAGAGACTTAATTTATTCTAAGGTGGAGTACTGGCATTTGCAGCTGTTATTACAGGTATATTCAATTTAAAACACCTTTCAATAATCTGTATTTATTTCCATAGTATAAAGCGGACAGAACATAATCAGTGGAAGAATACAACTAGGCATCAGTTGCAGATGTACTCGATGGTGTATCTGTTATATTTATAAAGGCACCTTTTTGCTACCACTAGGAAGGCTATGGTGGAATCCAATTCTTCTATGTATTGTCTATATGGAGAAAATCGGAAACCTTGGATATCTGACTGAAGTTTTGTCTATACGTTATAATCATATAGCAGAGACTCTTATGGAAGGTTGTATATCTGTATAGACATACTGAGCATAAAGCTTGAAGTGCCCTTTTCCTAATATTTTATCCTACATATAGGTCTGAAAGGGGCTGTAGCCATTTATTCCATTAAACAGACTTAGTTTTATCTTGGAAGATGCCGGTAATAAACAAACTAACCAGCAATAAGGTTTATACTAACCTAAAGATAGATGCTGATGCCAATAAAGCTTCTGCTTCTTCAGTCTGTTTAAACTGATATTATCTAAACTGTCTGCTGTACCATATAATAAGAGAACATGCTCAGGAAAAGGTGTACTGTCTATTACCTGAGTATTGTCATAAGGTTTACCTATCTGATATTCCTGCAATGTGAGCCTCAAACAGCTTATCTATATTTATCTAAGCCATACACTGAGGAATAATCTAATTAAGAATACAGACGGGATTAAGACAACACTTTCCCTACTTACCTGCCCCAGCATAAAACTTCATACAAGGACCGCAGGGTAATTTATTCACAGCATGCTTAACACTTGGATAAGCTGTGCAGTCCTTGCTTTCTCTGTTACCAATAATGGCAATTGATGGTGTATTAAAAGCAGCAGCTATATGTATCACAGCAGAGGCGTAGCCAATAACGCCCTTTGCATTGGCTACAAGGGCTATTAGATCCTTAAGCTATGTCTTACCTACCATAACCTGTAAGTTATCACCACAGAGGCTTGGTTGTATGTCTTTAGGACCTATTGCACCTACCTGTATGAAGTGTGTATTCCTGTGATTGTTTATAAAAGTCTGCCAATTAATTCTTCCCCAGTTCTTGACAGTGCAGTTAGTCTGGTATCCTGCACAGATAACTACATAATCATGAGGGTCTCTATTACATGTATATAGCTAAGGCTTGGTATATTTTATCTGACCTGAAACATGTAACTGCTAAAAAATAGACTTGGTATAAGCAGCACATAAATTACCCTGGTCTCCCAGTCTTTGGGATCCAGGGTATACAGCTTTAACAGCTTCTCCCTATGCAAGTTCTACATAGGGATTATTCTAGTATATGGAGGAATACTGATTCTTCAGAATCTTTGTCTTCTGTCCTGTTGCTTCATACAAATTGTGAGCAACAGCTGTAAGACATACATGGTCACCCAAATGGTTGTATGTAGTAATTATCATTTCTAGTACTTACACTTATCAAACAGATAGCCTATAAGAAAGCAGTTTACTCCGGAGTTGAAGCCTTGATCATCATAGCCAAAATATGTAAATCTGTTTTTAGGGATTCCCTGCAAAGGACCTTCAACTGTAAACTTCACTGTTTCCTGCGAAGCATTACCAGGTTGTCCAAGCATTCCATAGTAAATAGTATTTATGCAGAAACCAGGCTGATTCATATAAGGAACCGAATTAAATACATACTTGGCATTCTACTTGGTGTATGGCTGCGGTGTGTGAGAATCATAATTATAACGCATGGCAATACCTATCTGCTTCTACACATAATTCATTGTATTGAGAAGACGTTTACGCCATTTAGTCATAGGCTGGTTAAGGAGTGCCTTGATATTGCGCATATTGTAGACAACAGGAGCTTGTTCGAGATCCAGTGTGTCCATTAAAACCTGGTCATCGCTCCAGAACATAAATTTATCAGATACATCAGGATTCTCTGCAGCTGCTTTAATCTTAGTTATAAGATTGGCATCTTTGTTATCCTTCACCTTGTCAGCCATCTTCACAACATTGATATTCTGGAAGTCGCTTAAATCAGCTTCTGTATAGATCCATATATTACCTGCATTCTTAGCATATTTGTCAATGGATCTCAGGGCCAAACGCAATTCCATATTCTGATGTCTGGACTATTTGGAAAGAGGGATAACAATATCAACAGCCATGTAAACTCCTTTACTTATCATGTGCTTACAGAAGCAATAGACACTGTTTCTGTCTTAATGTCCAATACATAGGTATGATAACTTGATTCTAAATTGAAAAGAAACATGTCTCTGTCATACGATTTAATAGCAGCATTCTAGGCTGCTTCTGTAGCCGAAAGTTGATAGGTTACACTGGAACCTGAGTTAAAAGCTATCGGCTGTAAACCTGGTATAGATACCATATTCTATATTTTAAATACTTTATTACAACTGATATATGCTGATTGGCCATCTAATTTATATTTTACAAGAGTGAGTCTTTGCCAAGGCTTATAATTATCAGGAGCTGTACATGTTGTATAAGGCCCTATAACAACACCTATTTCTCTAGTATCATAACAAGATACACCCTTGATATAACCGCTTTGATCATCAGGAACCTCGACATTAACTATATGTTTGGTATATGTCTATGTCTAGATATCAAAAGATATAAAAACAACCTTCTTATTATCCTTGGTCATAGTAACAAATATAGTCCCCCAGCCAAACCACGGCGCAGTTATTATGTCTAACTTTGAATAATACTACTGATCTAGCTACAGAAGTTTAAACTGAGAATTTTTATAATAACCTATATGCGTGGTGCTTATAAAACTGACTGTTCCTCCAAACTATCTAGCCATTGCTAACCACTATATATTCTAAAGATTTTGCCCTGTATAATAGCTGATATAATTACTAAATGTCGGAGCTTGTAAGGTCGTTGCTGCAGCTGTATTTATCTAACCAGAGCGTAACTAAATACTTGACTTATCCTATGATAAATATGCTGTATAAATATTATAAGTATGTAACTATTTATACTAGATATAAGTAAATACGGTTGCATGTGAAGCCTGCGGTAATGTAAAAGTTGTACCTACAGTATGAGTAAAGCCCTTATATGTAGAAGTTAAATATACTCTGCAGTATAAGGACTAATTCACAGCATAAAAAGTTGTTAACTGATCATTATCTAAAACTAAACAATTATAGACATAAGCATAATCATATATATGTCTGACAGGAAGATCTGTTATAAGCTTTATGTCGTTATAACGGATATACTAATGGGAAGATGCAAGAACACACTAACCCTATAACTATATAGTACTTGTTTTATCAGCATCCGTATATATAATACAATAACATGTACCATTTTTTGTAACAGTGTTACCTGTAAACAATTGTCCATAAGCTGCTTTACAAGCTGTCGCATCTGCTATATAGTCCTACGAAGAAACTCGAGAAATCTTAACAGGCTACATATATACAGTACTTACACCTGATAATGGTAGCGTCTACGACGGGTAAGAAGGTCCCTTATAGGGTAACCCTGGCTTAAGCATCTTAAAATAGATAGAAGAAAGCTATATATCAGGTGTCACATACACCTAGCCGGTATACTATGTTTGTTCCTGATTATATCCCTATGTATTTGTACCTACAGTTGTTACTGGTGTTATAGTAAACTACTATATATCCCAATAAAGGGCATAAGCTTGACTATTCCATACATATTTAAAATTTATCTTAAATGCATAATTCTAGTCTACAGACACCTATGTTCTATTCAAGAACTAAAGCTGCATTTTATTATGCCAAGACACAAAATATACAATAACTGGATTATATAAATAAGCAGTCGGTCTAAGTAACAGGAAATCATCGAATATTTGCTATTTACAAAACACGCTTTGTTTATTAGTCGTCTTAAAGAGCTTCTAAGTATACTAAGGAACAGCAGGAGTATCTTCAGCAGTATACCACTAATCATAAGATAAATATATGGAAGACTAAGATTGTATGTCAGGAACATCCACGCTTACCCAAGAAGAATCCCCTGCTAGATACTGCCGCATTTGCTAAGCAGTACGGTTTCGAGATGTGTTCGAAACTAACTGAGGATAAGGACTAGAAGTCTTACTATAGGTTGTAAATAAATTATTTGTGGTGCTAAAATACTGAAGCAAGCCAGTAGTAAGATAAGACTATATAGACTGCGTTGGCGGTTTATTTAATTTATTATAAGTAGAGCTCTGAAATATATTCTACTATTTAAGACCATCATTTAATTCTTTTACTTTAAATGTATAAAGTAAATAAGATCCGGTACTGCTTTGTGTATCTACACATAACACAGAATCTCCAAGAAACTATATAGCGTTGCAGGAGCCTGTCTAGCATAATTTATATATACTGACTACGCTGGATAATATCATATAAGGCTTATCTTTCATATAAGCCCAGCAATATAGCGCATTGGAAGGATCTTTTGCTGTAGTTGCTATAAAGCAGCAAGAGCCCGTTGTACATGTTACAGATGTAAATACCTATGGTAACTCCTAAAGAAGCTAACACAAACCAGTACTTAAGTCTATAACATACACAGCCTACGATGTTAATAAGTATACATGAGAAGTAGGCCATAGGGAAGAGTAGGCTTGGCCAACATAGTTTCTATATTTACTATGATTTAAACATATAGGTATACCCTTTATCTTGCCTACGACAATAGAAAAGAAATATGTTTTAGCTGGGTACTGCCACACCTAAATAAAGTAAGAAGAATTGTGTCTAAATAACGAAATGCAGGTAGCAGAGGCATGATTCACATCTGAGTTTATCCCTATAATAAACTCAGATTCAGAAATTAAAGAACTGCCGCTAGTATCCTGCTAAATACAACAGAATAACTTCTTGGGATTCAAGTACCTCTTTGTTACAGCGTCCTATTTAGTAGCTTCTTTATCACTGAAAGATTTAGCTATTCTTACATGCAGTACAGCCTGCTAGCCTACATACTACAAATATGCTGTCTGATAATCCAGATTATCGCCATCATTCTAATAATAAGTTCTTACATAGTTAGAATCACTCAGAGAAAAGCCATTACCCAGACCTACAAAACCATAATCATCTGTATATGTCTCTTCCCACTTTACTTCCTGGCAATTGAATAGATAGTGTCTGTCTATTCTATATACTGAGGAACATGTTGGGGGTTGCTGCAACACAGACCACTTAGGAGGATTGTCTATATCCTACTGCTGCAGCTGATTCTTTATGTCCTATATATCCTGCTAAGATAATTTCTTCTTTATAGACTATATGAACTGCCTCTACTACGATCTTGTATAACAGGGCTAAGCCTACTGCTTATAACCTTTTATGAACACTGGTAGATCATCAGTGGAGCACTAATATGTAAGACTGTCTGTGGTCCATGCAGTATCCTTTAAAGAAGCTTTTCTGTATCTGTAGAAATTATAAACTACAGGGGAGCATAAACAGGTTTCCTACTGCTGTATAGGAACCCAGTTCATAAATTCTATTTCCTGCATAGTCTGCTAGGGGAATACTGTAAGATTCTACAAACCGCCGAACTACTAAAGCTAATAACTGGAAACCAGACGATTCATATAAAGAGACTGCTCTATCTTTGTTATACAGCCAAGCGAGTCTCTTTCATATACAGCTTGATCAGATACCTGTTCATTTACAGTGTAATAAATTTTATATATTGGCTGTTTCCATTTACATCTGTCTGAGTTCCACTAAGCTGTCCTCTTTACATATACTCTGTACAGATCACCGCACTTACAGTTTTTATTCTGTTCCTGAGTTTGGTAGTTACCCTGTATATCCTTATTGTACTAAGCTTTTGCACTGACCTAATTATCCTACAGATATGTAATCTGATCCAGCTTTACTCTGGATAGATAGGAAGATATGCAGGGACCATTTAAAGACTGCTGCACTATGCCCTATGACATTGTCTATTTAGACCACTAAGTATCCTGCTGATACTAGTACCACTGACATACATCACTAAGCCATTTATATTTCTTAGTACCATACAGATACTACGTTATTGTGGTTTTCTTTTTAGGAGGTGCGCTTGTATATACAGTAAACATATCAGACCTCTGGGTATCTCTGCAGCAAAAAAGTGCCTGATGGCACAGCTGTTCTTTTTTTTATGCTCTATGTAGTCAGCTACTACTGTGGTATTATCTCTTTATATATGTAAAAATCAGAACAGCAGCCTTTTCCTGTTATTCCGAAATAATGAGTGTCTCTCTAAGAGGATCTTAAATATATTGTTCCTGCCAATTTAGCATCTATGTAGAAATTGGCGTTGTCTCCGTCATATGTAACAGCGAAATCATGCCACTAAGTATCCGTAGGATAATCCAGATTTACCTATTTAACATATGACTGCACCAGAGATAGCTGATTGTCATATAAATTATAATAAGCTCTTATTTTCCAGTAGTAGTCACTGGTTGCACCATTATTGTACTAAAACATATACAGCATCAGATTATCTTCTTTGCTGTTTATTTTAGTTCTGGCAAGAAATGTCCACTAAGATCTCACATTAATGGTTATAGGCAGAGGCCAGGAGAAACTGAATTCTCCCTATGCATACTGTCCATTGTATGTAAGATTGGAGCCGTTGTAGTTAGGATCTGTACCTGTACTCAGCTTTGCATCAGTATGCAGAGGAGCGTGTACTACATAGGAGGACATTGAAGGGTCGAATCCCTATTCCTTATACTTGGCTTTCCTCAGCCCCTACACTTTAAGCATATGTGTCTAAGTAGCTTCCGCTCTATAGTAAATATGATTCCACACATCTTTGTCGCAGATAACAGCGGGTTGCTGTTTATTGGACATTGCTACAAGTTTGTCCGATCGGTTATATAAACTGAGAGTTACATCTGCATCTGTCTAGACACCCATAGAATAAGCTATTCCCTGCTCCATAGGTATCTGTATCCACACAGTATCCGTATGATCCAAGACCAGTTGTTTAATTACATTGCCTTTAAGATCCAGCATTGCAGATGCTCTGAAAGGATCATACTGTGAGCCGTTGCCTGTATAGTAAGGTGTTGCTCCTGGTGTTCTTGTGTCTGTATATACAGAATTATCCCATCTGTCAGCAGATCCTTGCAGATGTATCATATTTATCCTCAGTTAGGAAGTATAGGCGCTTCGACCTTTTTACCTGTATCGATGCTGGTTGTTTCTTTCTCTATTACACTAAGCAGCTACTGTTTAATGCTGAGGAGTTTCTCTCTGGCATTGACATAGTACTAGTCATTTGGCTCAACTATCTCCTGAAGCACTTTCCATGCTTCTCTTATATGCTTTGCAATGTCTCTATGCAGCTTCTGAATATTAACTGCTGCAAGTACTAATTCCCCTACTGCAAAACCTTTATTAACATGCTAGTAGAAGAGTTCTGTGTACATCATGGAGAAAGCCGCTGCAAGATGTACAGCGGAAGCTACAGAGTCATAATTAAGATCTCCTGGATGAAGTTCTTTATCACTTACAGATACAGCCTGTAAACTGACACTCTGCTTCATAAGCTCAGGTAGGTTTCTGTAAACAAGTTCTTTATCCGTAATAGCTTTTCTTGCGTACTACTTGCACTTGTCAGACAATGCTTTATTTGCAGTGTTGTAATGATAACCTGCCAGCTGTAATTCTCCTGCTATGGTGAAGTTATCATCGAACTACATAACAGCATTAGCCAATGCTATATGCTTCATTGCGCAGTAATAACATGTATCAAGAGGTTCTGTAGTTGCAGCAAAATCAAAAGAGTCAGACTCAGGCAAATTAAGCTGCACAGGTTTGTTCTAAATCTTGTTGTCTTTGGTTACTGTCTGAACGAGTTGTTTATCTTGTGTTTTATTCTTTTTGCAGGAACAGGGCATTTTAATCTCCTATTACTAATTGTTCTGCTTTCTAATATACTTCAGGTAGCTGCATAATCTAGAGGTCAGCTAAAGCGGCAGCAGCATAGTTATACGGTGCTGCCTGCTTGGATTTCTGGGAGCAATCTGATCTGCTCCACACTATAGAGATACTGACTGTGTTACAGCAGCAAGCAGGCGTGTGATCGTGTGAAATACGCCAATGAGATCCCTTCTTAAGCTTCATCTATTTAGTTCCAGACCAAGTACTTCCTGATTGTTTCATAGGCACAGCCGGAGTAAAGGACGCCTAGCACAACGGGGGATCATTACAAGCTGTCTTGGAACAAGTTACAAAATACCAGCCAGTACAGTCTATAGTTCCTGATAAAGGTTTATTCTGCTCCGATGTAGAGCCCCCTGTTGCACTGCCCGTGCATGTTTTACAATCTGTTCTGCTTGCCGGTGGTCCTACTGGGGTCTCATATGGAGATAAGTCTGTAACAGATGGATTAACTGTTATGAATCTCCAACAGGAACTTTCATTGCAGCCATTATTACCCAGGGCTTCCACTCTCTATGCCGTTGTCTGCGGTTCCTTCCACATACAACAGTTATCATCCCACATCCAATTTGTTGTAATCTTCACTGCACAGTTAACAACATTAGCGGGAACTAAAGTAAGAATCTATCTCTACTAAGCCATGGCCTGATCGTTTCTTACAGACATCAATCTGTATACTGTTCCTGTACATGTATTCTGAGAGCTGCTCGGTTTCTAGCAGGCTCTTCTTTCATATGTATAAGAGACTTTTCCCTTACCATAACCACAGCCATTGTTCTATTTACTTCTGCAGACAGTTGGTTTCTATATAGGGGTTACTGTTCCCTTATACAGAAAACCTGGAATGCTTGGAGGAGCAGGACAGCTACTGCTGTTTGGGTTGTAGGAGCTGGCATAAGATATATATGTAACAGAGAATATTGTACAGTCTTTACTGGACCATTCTGAATCCCCTGTAGAGCACGTCAGTTCTCCTGTTATTCCTGAGCACTAATAAGGTTTGTCATCAGGGAAGGATACTGTAGTGGTTACTCTGAACTGTGGTGATGGGAAGGGCAGATCCTGTACTGGATAAGAGGGAGGCTAATCACTGTAAGCTGAAGTATACGCTGTATATGTGTGCTGCATTGCGCACTGATTATTATCCCAGCCAGCATCATCCTTATTACATGTAACCTATCCAGCTTCCCAGGAAGAGAATTCTGTACCGATATAATGAGAGCCGTCATTTGCAGTCAGATCATTATAAGAAAACTTGCAGGTCCATTTCTTTGCTGGCAGGCCTTTAGGTGCAGGAATATCACCACAGTCAGATAAAGGCCCACCTATATAAATATATGTATATTTATTCTAGGAATTACACTAATCATTCTGATAATGTGACTACTAATCAAGATTGCAGCTCCAATCCGTGTACTACCATGAACACTATCTGGATCCATCTTCTTTATATTGCAATGTAACAAGAAACTTTGGTGTTGGTGCTGAAGGGCACTTCTAAGGAGCCACAGAGGGCTTGGTTGTACCGAATGTTTTATACACATATGTACCGCACTGTCCTGAAGACCATTTACCAAGCTCATCGGTACATACAATTCCTCCTACTTCCCAGTTGGCAACCTAATTATCTCTGTTCTACCATGTTGCCTGGTTATTGGAAGAATCCCATATGTATTTCCTTGTATAGGTTAAGCCAACTTCTCCAGGGTCAGGGGAATATGCAGGAGCGGATGGTTTACCTGAGCACAGCTAGGTGTATGCTATATATGTGTGAGACTGAGCGCACTACATTGTATCCCACCCAGCATCATCTGTATCTCCTGTATGCAGCTAAGGTCCTGACCAGTTATCCTAGGGAACTATATGATCATCCTCTATCTTATATGTTCTCTTCAGAGTCCATTTTTGTTTTGGTCTCTATGGCCAGGGCTGATCTACAGGCAGTGAAGGACAAAGCTTACCCGCAGATACGGACATATTCAATGTATATACATGAGATGTTGCCGGATCCATATTATCCCAAGAACCACCGGGCTAACCGCATACAACCTATGTACCTGCTTCCCACTTACCTGTGATACAGTTCTACTACCCTGTACTGTAAGTCTCAGTATACTTGAAAGTTATTATTCTGTTTATCTTATTGTTATTGCTATCTCTGTCCATAGGGGGCTCTCTGTTATCAGCAGCCCCTGTACACCACTAACCTTTGCATGTTCCCTAGCAGTAATTATAAGAATCATCTTTACAGGCTACCTATGCAGATGTCTGCTAAAAATTAGACAGAGTGACATTTACACAGTCATTCTAACCAGACTACACATTATATTGTCTCTAATATCTGGAGAACAATCTTGGAATTGATACGCCCTGTGGGAACTAAGGAGCTTCTCTGTCTTCCTATATGGTAGGTGTGGATAAGCACACTGTTAAAGTATGGGACATAGCACAGTCTTTAGTATCTATGGACTACTAACAGTTGCAATCAAGCTATCCTTTAGTACTGTTCCACTGTCCTTTTATCTACATTACAGCTTCACCGTCTTTCTACACCTTCTAGTAAGATCTGGTATATGTATACTTATAAGAAGAACAGCACTAGGGAAGCTAAAAAGGATTATCTGAATCTACCAGCCATGGTACAGACTCACCTATTTTTTTATTATCTATCTAACACTAATCTGGTTTTTCACAGAAGCTGGAATTATAGGAAGCCTAATAATAGTAGGCAGATGGTCCCTGCAATAATACACCATCAGATGTGGAATTAAGTCTGTATGACATCTGCATATCAGTGTACCAGCCTGACGTAGGTATAGCCTAACTGTCACAAGCTGGATGCTGGCCTGTCTTGCATTGTCCATCTGTACACTTCAGATAAAGAGTATTGTAACCTGTTATCTAGTCCTGCTAACAAACAAGAGAATAGGAATATACAACTCCTCCAAAATAAAGAGATCCGTCTTTATTAGGATCTGCTGTGGGTTCCTACGGTGTTACATCACCGCAGTTGGAACCCTCCTGATTATTTCCTCTTTGTTTATGTATATACATATAATGACCATGCTGACAGTCATCATCTGCAATGGGTATTACCTTGTTGAAAGCTATGCTTACGTCTGGATACAGGTTCTTGAACCACTACCTGGCTTTATTCTAGCTGCATGTACATATAGTATGCTACTACACCAATCCCCATGTTACCTACTATCCACATGTATTATAAGAAAACCATGGACTGTACAGATAATAATCAGGTTTCTAATCGCAGTTAAAGTTGATGCAGGGCAGCTGTAAATTAGCAGGCGGCTAAGGACATTCCTGGTCCTGATCAGAATTCTAAGAATTTATTATATATATACTATATATATAATAAATTGTACATCCATCTACTTTATAGCATTTTGCCTATGCATCATACTACGCTGGATTATCAAAGGAGGTATCTGTATATACACCGCCGGAAGCCAGTTTCCCTGTGCAGTACTACACCTATTTAGTAGTGCAGGAATATTTAGGTTTACCTGTTTCCTAATCATCTTTATCATCAGGACATTTATTACTTCCTGTCTATATAGTAAGATAAGCTATTCTGTATTTTACTTTAGGAGGCTAAGGAAACTAAGAGCAGTCTGCAGTCTGCCCTATCTGTCCAGGCTTTACATACTGGTAATCATATCCCTATACCTGTGTCGGCTACCATTTATTTATATGCTAGGAATTAGCCTGCTACCACTATTTGGACTTCAAACCATAATAAGCCCAGTGACCACAATCGCCTGATATCTAAACTTTGTTCTGCTTGTTCTCATCCTGCACACATCTTATATAACATATAAAATAAGGAACGCAGTCAGAAGCAGTTCTTTTCTCCTAAGGAAGATTCTTGTTATTATCTATCCCCTAACCTGAATCCTGAGGAGACTAAGGGGTAACCCCATGCTTAACAGCTCTGAAATAAACAGTCTATCCCCCTCCTGAAATAACCTGTCCTATATTCTAGAGCATTCTGTATACAGTACCCCCAAGAGTAACCTGTGTCATCATAAGAGCATAATAAGTAAGATCATATGCATACAGCTAAAAGACATTGTGCTAATCACCGCTCTAATCAGTTTTTTTCTAGAAATCGAAAGTTCCTGCAGAACAATCATCTCCAGCCTAATAGCCTGTACCTCCACCTTTGCCTGGAGCTTTCTGACAAAAATATTTATACAAATCGTATGTCTGCAATTCCTTTATATCATATATCTATAGAGGAGCATCTGGAAGATTGCAGGGAACATTGTCAGGATTATCTCTTCCATCAGGATCTTTATTTACGAAAGGCTTTCCTTTATTATCCCACTTAGTTTTATCTCCTCCATTGCATGGAGAACAAAGAGAATCTCCCGGAGGAGAAGGTTTGGCTTTCTACGCTTCTTCCGGAGTGGGAACCTTGTCAAAAGCTTTATATACAACAGCATTGGGACATTCAGGATAAATCTTTCCAGCCTATATATCATTAGAAGAAGTCCAGCCAGAACCCCAGTTGATACTGTTGTTTGTAGTGAAAGTCTAAGGAAGCCATCCCGGGCTGTGTTCCCAGTCAGGAGTAAACTATCCCCACTAACAGCCTGATCTTCCTGCTACATACTTTAAATAGTATTTACATTTGGGGTTGCTCAACTGGGAAGGCTGTGGAACAAGACAGTCAGTAAGATCTGAACAAGTGCATTTCTATGAGCAAGGCTAAGAAGAATAACCTATTACCTAAGTACAGCTCTTGAAATAACCTTTCTTCATATCACCATAATCAGCCGAACAGCCTAAACATCCTATAAGAACCCACTGTCCCCAGTTATCATTTGGTGTAGGTCTGGTCTTGGTCCATTGCCACACCATCAGATTTCCATCTCCTCCAATGGATGTTCCGGAATCAGATAGCTAAACAAAGTTGCAGCAGTCTGTATCCTTGTAGTTACAGCACTTGTAATTAGATACATACATTCTTTTAACAGGAGAAGCGGTCGTTATTTCTTTTATTGCATCCGGTGATGGCGTAGAAATTAATTCTTCAGGCTTTGGTACAGCATCCAAAGCTACATCTTCCCAGACACCAAGAGTCTGACCTTCGCTGCAGCCTATGAATCTGTAATCTGAACTTATTTCCCAGTGGTAACCTGAAATTTCTTTTGTTTCTGCATCGAGGAATTCAACAGGAGTTTTCTTGTAAACTTGAAGATTGGTTTCAGGTTTCAGTGTACAGAAAATCTAGAAAACTTCTGTACACTTATAACTACATAAACAACTGTTATTTTTCGGACCTTCGTCCTTATATTTTATTCTTTTTCCTTTTTTATGGAAAAAAGGCTTTCCAGCCTGTCCTTGAATTGATCCATTGGGGAGTTGAAATAAACTTCCTGCCACTGTAGTCTCCTTCAATATATACACTTGCGTGTATATATCACTTTAAATATATTATATTTAATTTATTATATCTAACGAGGTTCTTTATGTCAACTGTAAGATTCGCTCCTTCTCCCACTGGTTCTGATATCCATCCAGGTAACTTGAGAATAGCTGCTCTCAATCATTTATTCTCTATTAAATATAACAGTAAACTTATTCTGAGAATAGAGGACACTCTTAATGACAGAGTGATGGATTCCTCTTCTTCCATTATAGATTCTCTTCCTTCTGTATATAAGGAAAATATTTATTATCAGAGTGACAATAAGGAGAGACATGTTAAACTGGCTGAATCTCTTATCGGTAAATATGCTTACATAAAAGATGATGCCGTATGGTTTAAGAAAGAATGTATTCCTAATTGTTTTTTTGATGGTGTATACGGGAAGATTGTAAAAGATCCCTCTATAGATAAAGACTTTGTTATTATCAGAAGTAATGGGGAGCCTTCTTTTATTTTTGCCAATGCTGTGGATGATATGGATATGGGGGTTACAGATGTTATCAGAGGATGTGATCATCTGCAGAATACCTTGAAGCAGATAGGTATTCTTAATGTGTTTAAGTGTTCTTTGAATTATTATCATGTTTCAATGATTGTGGATAAGAACAAGAAGCCGTTAAGTAAGAGAGATCTGTCGGGATCTGTTCATTCTATTTTGGATATGGGGATTGATTATGATGCTCTGTATCTTTACTTGGCATGTATGGGAGGGAAGCAGTACTCATCTATTGAGGAAGCTGCTTTAAATTTCGATATTAAAAAAATAAATAAATCTCCTGTATGTTTTGATCTTAAGGCTTTGAGACATTTCAATAGAGATTTTTTGAAAGTGGATATTCCTTTAAATATTTGGGATGTTATAAAAGAGCATTGTTTTACTTATAAGGATGTTTCAAATTTCAAGTATTTGTGGGAGAGACCTTTGATTGTTGATTGTAATAAGGAGATACTTAAAGATTACCTTATTATGGGGATGGAGAAGACCTGCTTAAAATGGGGGAAAAAGGAAGCTTATGAAGCTGTAAGATTGGCTACGTGTGGCAGTAAGTATTCACTGGATCTTGACCTTGTCAGACAGACAGTGGGGGAGTGTGAATTCTATTTACGTATAAAACGTTATGTTTAACTGCAATTATTTGGAGATTTTATGGCCGTTAAGTTTTAGCCTGTTAAGATACCCTAGTCAGGGTTGTCCAATATACCTGTTGTGAATGGTCAGCTTATTTACTGCTACGATACAGGAAGAGTGTTTGTTGACACTCAAGTGGGAAGACTGTAGCAGGGGATAAGCACTGTATCAGATTCCTCTTCTTTGCCAGCTATTGCATCTGATAAGCTTTATTTCATCAAGAAAAGCAATAAGCTGGTTTCCTTTGTTAATGGTGCATGGAAGGAAGTCAATTCCCAGTAGGGAACTTATCTACCTTTAAGCGGCGGAACCATGACAGGGGGTATCAATTCCTCAGCGTCATCTGTTCTGCAGGTATTGGGGAAGAATATCATCAAGCAGCAGAAATCCGGTTAGTATCCAGCTATTGCAGGTGACCATATCGCTTATTCCGGATCACAGTCTGAAAAGGGAATTGTCTTCAAGGGAAAGGCCTCTGTAAATCAGAACATCACTGATGGGCTTGTTGTATATGCCCCTTTGCAGGAAGAGCAGACAACAGCCCAGACTGGTCAGACTATTACATCTGCCGGAAGCTCTTAGGGTGTACCAAACTACCAGACAGTAGACGGCATGAAATGTCTCTATATTCCACGGCATGCATCTGTTTAGATAAAAAATATTACAGGATTATCGTAGTGGTTTAAAGGCTCCGCTTTTTCTTTCTGGATGCGTACCAGAGTAAATGCATCAAGCCCTGGCTATGTTTTTGCTATTGGTTATACAGATGGATCTGATGGCTATAATAACAGCGCGGTTGTGTCTTGGGATGTAGGAACATCTGGAATTATGGCGTATGGATCAAAGGCTGGGGGCTATTACTATACAAGATCTAAAGTATATCAACCAGAGACATGGGTCCATTTCTGTTTTGTAACAAAAATGAATACCTCTGGCTTCCTTTAGAGTACACTGTATGTAAATGGAATAAACGCAGGGGTAATGACTGGAAATCAGTACTTTATACCAACGAGTTCTGCAGAACCTTACACGATAGGACTTAATAAAGGTGGTACATATGGCAGCGTAGCTAATGGCTTATACATGACTGCCATACGTGCTTTTAATCGAACTCTCAATGAAGACTAGATAACTACACTGGCTAATTAGTTTACCAAATAGGAAGTTAAAGAAGATGCTTTCCTGATGTAGTTCACAGACAGCAAGTACTCATTCAAGCCTACATCCGATAAGTATGACTAGTCTGACCCAAGTAACTTCTGGACAGGAAAAGCTGTAAAGAGTTACGCCGATGCCAACTATCTTCCTCTTTCAGGCGGCACTCTCACAGGTCTGTTGAAGTTAAGTTAGAGACCTCAGCTTACTACAGGCGATCCAGTCACGCTGACAAACAAAACAATAACAACCAAAGCAGATGTAACAAGCCTTATAAATCAGAGCACAGCTAATTACCTGCCTCTTGCAGGCGGCACTATGACTGGAAACATTACATTGTCCAGTACTATGGATCTTACCAATGCAGATACTGCCAATATTGCTGTAACTGGAAAAGCTGTAACAACTTATGTTACTACAAAGACCAAGAATTACCTGCCGTTATCTGGTGGTACTGTTACTGGAAACACTACATTTACTAAATCTGTATCTTTTAACACATCTCCGACATCTGCTGATCCCAGTTAGCTGTAGAACCTGGATGACACACAGCTGGTAACAGCCAAAGCCATTAAGGACTATGGTAGCAGTCAATACATTTCCATTAATGGTGGTACTCTCAAGGGTTCTCTGAAGGTTCAAAATGGAACAGACGAATCTTTAGTTGCATAGGCTGGCAGATGGGCTTACATAATAAAAGCAGACAACAACCGGGCTTTATACAGCAATGTAGGTACTTTCTACAGATAGCACTCGGATTCTCAGACTATTGTTAAGTATGGAAGAGGTGTTTAGTTTACATTCGGATTCTCAGATTAGGGAACAAGCGCTGGTCTGTACCTAGCTAAATACTCCAGTAAAGCCGCTGTATCCCAGACAAGAAAAGGTATCTAGATAATCAATACAGGTACACTATATCATTCTCAGGACAGCACAGATGGCTGGGATGGTTTCAGTGGAGATGTATCTATTAACTTTACCAATAAGCAGAACACCAACAGCATAGCTCAGTGGGGCCCTGTTAAAGATCTTATCTATCAGCAGAAAAGATTCCTGTATCAAGACTGCGGAGCAGGCGATGTAGCTATAGGCTCAGATGATGTCATTTATTACTGCTAGCCGACCAATACCACAACAAAGTATACACTTCCTACACAACCTGACAATCCTAATTATACACATGTAAGACGTTTATATGTCAGACTATGGTCAGGATATGCTTTCAGTATATAGGGACCAGTAACTTGGTATCAAGTACCTGACTTTGCTCCAGGGTTCACTTACAGACTTGTTTTCTAGTGGGACAGAGCAACAAGGAAATGGCTTGGCAATATGTTCTGGACACCGTAGGCAATAAGTTAAGGAGAATAAATATGTACGCTAAAATTGTAGACAATGTTGTTAAATTTCCACCAAAGTACAGTATCTAGCAATAGGTAGTGGATGTGAGTGACAGCTCGTCAGAGGGCTTTCACAGATAGTCAGTTCAGGTTACCTACTTCAATCTGTAGAACAATTTGCAGTGGCTTCTGGATAATGGTTATTAGGATCTGTCTGATTCGACCATTTATAAGTACACACCCAGACCTTCTCTTCAGTAGTTAAAAGACAAAGCTGTTTATGATCTGTGGTACAACTACAAGCAGTATCAGAGGACTTATGTAGATCCCTAGGATCTGCAGTTAGCTGCACAATGTACAGCTTTAGGCTCTTAGAAAGGGAAAGCTGTGCAGATGTGGGTAATGGGATTATGGAGACAGTATTATTATGTGAGGGACACTATTGTTGCAGCATAGACTTAGCAGCAACTTAATTCTATAGATCTGAGACCTTAGTCTTTTGGCACACCTGCATACACCATCAGATAGCTGAATGATGAGGCAGCTGTCTATTTAGCCAACCAGTAAGTCACCTACATTGTAAAAAAGAGAGCAGGTGGGGTTCCCTATTAGGGAACCCCAAACTCTTTATATCTTCTGTAACAGTTTACCTGTCATAAAGATAATAAGTATACCTGCTATGAGGGCCACCCTCATTGATGGCCCTCCTTCGCAATCTGCGCGGTCTTGCGCAGATCATGGAGACTTCTCGTGAGAGAAGCCTCCAGCCCAGCGAACTGGGTAAGTTCTTCTTGAACTTCATCCAGTCGCTTAGTTATCAGCCTCCTGTATGTGGCGGCCGCAGTTACCCGGGAGGCGAGCCAGTCCTCCCGGGTTTTATACATTCGATCTCGACTTAGCTCAATGAACTGAGTTTGGTTGTCCACCGACGCAACAGCGCCGGCCAAAACAGTCTTTCCGCCTTTATAAAGGCGGAACTGTCCGTCGGAATCGACGAACAGATTAAAGTTGATTTTATCAAACTGGCGCTGACGCGCCGAGTTTGAATAGTTGGGATCCTCGTCAAAGCCGAGGACACGTGCGAGTTTAACAAACTCGCTGAATACATTGCTTTCAAAGAACTTGCTCATGATATTTCTCCTTATTTATGGCTATTTTATGTTTCTGATTTCGACATATGTTTGTCATCATCAGGCATGCAGTAACGAACTGCATACGATCAGAAATAGTTAGTGAGCAGTTTATACCGTCATGCTCAGGACAGGGCCCTGCCTAGAGATCCTCCCAATCTGAGACAGGGCCTTCGAAGGCAACGTTACCTTCAGAAGTCTCTGCATCAAGAAGGGAGTTCTCAGCCTGTCTCAGGAGCTCTTCAGCTTCCTGCAGGCTAAGCTCCAGGCTTTTCACAAGGCGCTCGGCCGAGCGCACCTGTTCCCGGGCCTTCTCCACAGTACTCATAGGTTCACCTCCTTTCCTGTGGGTTATGATGCATTAGCAACTATCCTGCACACAGTTGCATCTTACCATGTGCAGGAGCGACCGCTTAGAAGAAATTTTCTGGGCCATCCTCGACCCAGTGCCCATCAGGCTGGCGCTCCCACCAGCTCTGATAGCAGGGTCCTCCCCCCTCGCAGAAGACGAGGACCTCCTGGACCTCGTCTTCATAATACGGGTCCTCTATCCACCTTCGATAGAGGACTAATACCGCCGACCGGCGGTAGTTGAGGTTAGGGTGGGTCCTTTTAAAGACCTCGAGGGCGGGGCCCTCAACGCGTATCCAGGGTGTGGATGCTTTAAGGTGTAAGTGTAAAGACTCAATCTTGTTTTCAGTCATCATGTCCATAGTATTATCTCCTTATTCTTGGACATTTGGTGTTGTCTGTTTCGGGAATCGGTTTCCCATCATCAGCAGAACAGTAACCAGCTGTACTGGACAGACAAAAAGAATGAGCAGTTTTAGGACTTGCTCAGGTCCTGGGGAGCTACTTAGTGAGCATGTAATACATCCCCAACACGCTCACTGCTGCTCCCAGCGCAAGAAGCACCGGGAGCAGCAAACAGAAGAGGAGGAACAACATGGTCATTCCTCCTCAGTGTCACTGCAATACTTGCCCCTGGGGTGCAGCTGCCCCAGTTTCTCATATGAGTCAGGGGCCACTTGGGCGTAGCCCCTGAGAGAAGGAGGGAGGTCTGGGGAGTCTTCAAACCCCAGCGCCTCCCTCCTTGCGAAACGCCACCCAGAGGCAAAAGCCTCCTTGATGGCATTATTTGCTCTGAGAGCACGTCCCAGAGCTTTTGAGGCTGCAAACAGATGACTGTTCGCTTCGCCTCTTTGTTTGAGTGTCCAGGCCTGTCTGCCCAGACTCTTTACCCAGGCAATACCATATGCCATGGGCTTTTCTGCGAGCTCATTGATGCTCGCCTGCAAGTCAAAAAGTTCCATTTTCAGTTTCCTTTGGCCCTTCGTGGCATTAAAAGTTTTGCAGCATTTTAAGAATAACTGATGCTGCTTAACAGTAGACAGTTTAATGACATGTCCAGGTCCTGGGATTAATAGAGACGCAACCTGTAGGTTACAGTCCCTCTATTAATCCCAAGGATGGTGATATAACCACCACCATCCTCTTTGCTGTAGGGGACAGCAATCCCCTCAGCGTCGAACGTCCTTTGCTCCCCTGTCAGGGTCGCAAAGCCGTTCTTCTCATCGAGGGCACGGAGGCCCTCGATGAAACTCCAGGCTTCGTCATCGCTCTTAAACAGAGCGATGACGTCTTCAGACTCGTCAGAAAACTGACGAGTCACAGAGATGTTAAATGTAAACATACCCATGATATGTGTTCTCCTTATATTGGGTAGTTCAGTTGTTCTCTGTTTCGGCATCGGTTTGCCTCATCAGTACGGGAGTAACCAATTGCCCGTATACAGACACTACCAGCCAGGTATTGCCCAGCTGGTTTACAATCTTCTACAATTAGGTGCAATCCTCGGTTTACTCTTCTCTCTGCGTGCATCTCATAACTACAAGCAGATTGAAGTTGAGGTCGTACTGAACGGTACGCTTGGCAATGCATAGCCCAATTGATGGAAAACTGCGGTTCGTGAAACCAGATCTGTACAGCCTAGGATTATTCACCCATCAGCTGCCTAGGATCTTTTGACACGTCACACTCAACGTGTCCAGTAGTAATTCGCCACATTACTGTGGTATAGCGATGTCCGGAACAGGCCCTACATACCTGTCCCGTTTTAACCTTACCTAGGCAGTGCTTGACAACACCACCTACTCCTTCAGGACCCTAGCAGCCCCTACATTCGGTGTTCCCGCGCTACTAGAAGCATGGGTGGGTACCTATGGCATGTTGCCTAGTTCGCAGACTTCAAGTCATATCCTTGACGCGTCTCCCCAATCGCTAGGTTACTCTAAATGCCTCTTTAGCAGAGGTATAGTGAGCAACCATAAGGCTGCGACACATGGTGCCCAGGGATTGGGCACCAGTATTACAGCCAGAGATCCTAGCAGTGTAACTAGGATGACAATTATGAAGGTCTGCTTAAGGCTATGAGCCTCTAGCGACCTCTTTAATTTTATAATTTCAGAATCTGGGACAACACAAACTCCCAGTTCCTGCTGGACCCTCTAGAAGTTTCCTTCTTTCAGATCCTTTTTTAACTCATTCTTAATTTCATTGTTATTGATTTCATTGATACGACTTGCAGCTTCCGAAGCTGCAACAACATTCTTGAGATCCTACATTATTGGATCCTTTCTCTGGGAGCTACCCAGTTTGACTAATAAGAGAAGCTCGAACTCCAACTTAGAGTTCTAATAATATGTACTTCTATCAACATATTATGCCAGAAAAAGGTCCATTTTTTAGCTAATTTATATACACTTTTATCTAGTTTGTAAAAGTATGAAAATAGGGCAGTTTATAGCCATGCCCAGGGCTTTTTATATTAACAGTAAGCTTTGATTCGCTTTCTAAAGGCTGATACGTCTTTTGCTGTTATTGTTGCTGTCTTTCTCCTGATAAGATGCCTGATTTTATCGTAGGAAAGCACCTTATAAAGATCAGCCCATGTTTTTGATTTGCTGTTCTCTATGTGCTGTTCCCAAGCACAGTACTCTTCTGTATTGACCCGTTTGTTGAATAGACTATAAAAACCTAGGTCATGATCAAAACAGCAAAGGCAAGTCGCACAGTAGTGAACATTAATGCACCATATAAGATAGCTAGAACACCGGCAATCCTCACAGAACTTACAGGAGTTAAGCTGTTTGCAGTCTACCAGGTAATTAGACAAATAGCTGAAACTGGTATTCGTGCATTTGAAGATATTCTTACTGTGGCTGCAGTTTACATTATGGCTGCCTGTAATCCATTCACAGTCGGTATTATCTATACCAACATTACCAACAGCTTCCTTGAGTACAAATCTGTAATCTTCCATATCTGTGATCTGCATAGAACTTGCTCTGTAGAACACACGAGGCTCAATGAATCTAACAACACCGTATAAAGCCACAGTAGCATAGTCGTACTGTCTCGATAATTGCCAACTGGCGTTGGCTCATACCTTCCTACCCTCGAAGAGGGAAAGGCTATCAGAAATCAATCTGATCGGGCTTGACCAGCCCTACTGCATAATTCTTAAGATTCAAAGCAGCATTCAAGTCTCTGTCTATTGAGAAGCCACATGCTTCGCATGTATATGTCCTGTCATTTAGAGTCAGATCTTCTTTCTTGTTTCCACAATGAGAACAAGTTTTGGACGATGCGAAGTAACGATCGCAATGAATTGCTCTCGTTGCTTTGTAATCAAGCATGAAGTGAATTTGCTTCATCTGCGATTCAGCAAATTTGGCTCTCATGTAATGAGGAGACTTCTCTGTAAGCTCAGCTAAGTGGAGATCCTCCATGGCAATAATTGCGTGGGTCTTGCAAAGATTGGTTGTAAACTTATGGTTTACATCATGAAGAATGTTCTCTCTTTTAAGCTGAGCTCTCTGGAGCTTGACAAGCTGTTTGTTATAATTGTTGGATCCTTCCTGTTTTCTGGAAAGGATTCTTTGCTGTGCTCTTATTCTCTGACGCACCTTTTCGGTGCTCTTTGGATAATCCAGAACTACATTGTCTGATGTAACTGCAATGTGCTTCAATCCAACATCAACTCCAGCTACGCTGTCGTTGCTGCAAAGGATTGGCTTGGGGATACTGAACTGGATTGTAACCCAGTATTTACCAGCATACCACTTGAAATTATAAGCCTTCGGCTCTTCAGACCATCTAAGGTTTTCGGTCATCTTGATGAGACCTACCTTAGGGAAATAAACTTTCTTCTGTTTCACATATGACTTGGAGTTATCAATATACATTGTGTATTTCTTGACATCTCTTTTCTTTGTGAAATCAGGAAGCTTGAAGTGCTCTGGATTCTTGAGGTGATTTGTTACAGCTGTACAGACATTTCTAATTACTCTGTTAGCTGTGCTTCTTGGTAACAGGTTCGAACACTCAGGTTTCACCTTCGTGTACTCACGGGCCATGGATACGTATGATGGATACTCATTGGAGTTGTCCTCTTTCCAATCAGCATACATTCTATGATTTGTTTCAAGAGCCCAATGATACAAAGCCTGAGTCTGAAGGAACATACGGTTAAGTTTAACCTGCTGTTCCTTCGTTGGCTTTATTTCAATTACTTGTGCTCTTGTTACGTATTCCATTTATTACCTTTGATCTACACCTTGGGAACAGCGTTAATCTACTACGGGTATATACCCTAGTCAAATCTTAAGATTTATGACAGTTGGTATGATTTTATACCACGGTTCTGTTCACTCAGTGGCGTTAATACTGAGCAGGTTTCTAGTTGTCAAGACCTAGCTGATGCCAAGTAGTGTATGTTATGGTTATTAAGGCCACTGCATGCATAAGCTGCTCAAAGCCTATTACTATTAGAGCATACTGAGCATGACAGCTGCCAGCTACACTTTCGTTGTTGGTTATTGTCTCTATGATATTATGGCAAGTGCCTGCAACTACTGCCATACACAGAGCAAGCAATACAAGAGCCCAGCCATTAATAAAGCTGCTAAATAGCAGATAATTGGTGATAGAAAATCCTACCAACATCACAAGAGTATAAATACCTGTATGCAGCAGGAGTTGCTTGTAGCTCTTATATTTCCCCTTGAATATTTCTGATGACTGGAAGACGAAGTCCCCCAGCCAGTGAAACATTGCTACAATAGCCAGACAAACGAAAACAGAACTCAGAGGCACTGCATCTGTCGCCATTCGTATTCCTCAACCAGTTTTTCAAGAACCCAGTGGTTGGGTCTCATTGTGTCGTTCTCGCGGTAGAAAGCTTGCCATGCATGCATGTCATCACCCCAGTGATAGTAGTTATTGGCAAAGGTGCCAACAGCTGCACTCCTGGAGAAGCCTGCATGGCAATGAATGTAGAGTTCCTTAACATCTGCTTTCTTGATCTCATCAAGGAAATCAATGACTTTCTTGGCATCCTCCTTATCAAACATGATAGGTCTGGTGATGCCTGCTCTGTAGCCTTCAGCTTCATTTGTGATATCATAGAAATGAAGGAACAGACTGTGCTTGCAATCCTGCTTCGTCAGTGGGCTGCAGGTGTATGGTTCGTTGATGCTGATGACTGCACAGTCTTTGAAGAAGTCTGGTTCTTCATCAAGCATAGATGACATCCACGACTTATTTTTTACAAAAATTTTCATTTCAGTTTCCGTTCTTTAGTTTCTTCTAATTTGGTGCTGGTGTAGTAATACCTGTAGGTATCACCAGAAAAATTGATACGTATTTTGTACGTATCATACTGTTCATTATATGTAGCAGTACAACCTTCTTGCTCAGCCTCCTTAGCAAGGCTACGCATTTTTCTCTTGAGTTTATCAAGCTCATCGTAGGCGCGCATAACATAAGAGTCATACTCTGTTGACTTACAAAGTAAGTAAATGGTTTTCATTTGTTCTCTCCTTTCTCTTTGAGCGCTGTTATTGTGTAATGATATCTGTGAGACAGATTTGTCCCCGGTAAGGTCAGCCAACAATAATTCTTATCATTGCTATATTGAGCTAACCAACCTTCCTTTTCATCTGCCTCTACAAGCTCTCGCATTTTCTCTTGCAGGTCAGCTTCGTTTTCAAAAGCCTGGAGGACAATGTCATCGTAATCGACTGCATTCAGCAGCAGATAAATAACCTTCATCAGTTTCATCTCCTATGTACTCTGTTGGTTGTATGTAAAGCTCGTGGTCATAGATACTGTGCGCATTGGTAACCACGTAATGAGAATCTTCTTTGGTTACATGGAACCCCAGTTGTCTTGTTTCCTTGACAAGCTTCTTTAAAGCTTTCTGTGCTTTCTTCTCGCTCTTGTAAGTACAGAGCAATTTAAAGTATAGAGGATGAAGTTTAACCAGTGTGTACACTACTTTCATGTTCATTCTCCTGCTGTAAAGGTCGTTCAATGATCTCAACCGTGATTAACTGCCAATATCCAGGCTCCTCGAGCTTAAGATCATATCGCATGGGTGTTTGCCATATTATTTCTGCAGCATTCCTACGTTTAACATCCTGGTCTGCTCTTTCTTTTAGTGCTGCTATGGCTAATTCTTTTGTCTCGAATACACCAATAACTTCAGGCTCTGATATGCTGTCAGTCACGAGAAGATAAACAGTTCTGCTTGTTGTATTCTCATAGACAGGAATTGTCTCTGGAAGAATAAACGCGGCAGCTTGTATGGTGGAGGAATCAGGAGGATAGAAAATTCGATAGCTTGTAGGACTAAGCCACAAGACATATGGTTTTCTATACTTGGAGCTATCTTCTTCAGCCAATATTTTAAGTCTCTTTACTGCCTCCTCATTTGTGCTGTAAACATCTAAAACAGACAATCTTTCGGGATAAGAGTCCCTTACAACAAGATACCTCTTCTTAACCTTTAGTTCTGCATCGTCAGCTGAACACAAAGTACACTCTTGGATACCTGCATCATCCACTATACACCTGTCAGGATCCTTAGGATCTATGACTTGATAGCTTGTTGATGTAAGCCATTTAATCTCCAGACCACCTTCACAGTCTAACTTAGCCAAGGCCAGCAGTGCCTGCTTAGCGTCTTTCTCTGTGTCATATGCACGTATAACCTGAAGACCAATGTCCTCATCACCACGCGTAAGCAAGTATATTGTCTTCTTCATTCCTCATCCTCCGTTATCAAGTCCAGTTCAAGCAGATGTCCATCACCAACAATAGTATTGACACCATCCAGCAGCTCAGCAATGTACTTCGTAGGACTTGGCCAGGTGATTTGAGCAGGAATACATCCTTCAATATCACGTGAGGCTTTTTGCCTGAGATGCTCTATGGCTGCTTCTTTGTTCTCATAAACCTTGCTGCCAATGATTGTATCGTCGCCTCTTACAACTGCATAAACAGTCTTCATTATCTGCTCCTTAAAAAAGAAGGGGCTCAATTAAGAGCCCCATTGTTGTTATTTTTTTATACAACCTGAGCAGTTGCTGCAATCTGTTGTTTTGGGTTTCTTCCGTCTCTCATACAGTCTGCCGACAACAATGCCTGCAATACCAACAGCAACAAGAGCCACTACATACTCCAGATTATGCATTCTCAACATCCCAATTAAGAATGATTACCTGATACCACAGCATATTCTGTCTGAGTGTCATTTTTGCTCGCTGCTTTCTGGAAAGCACCCGTCTCATCTTTTTCTCAGTTTTCTTTACAGTTTTCATGTCTACCATGTTACACCTTCTTTGTATTTAGGTTGTTAAGGCCTAAATTAATTACCTGGTTCACGTGCTCCGTCATCTCCATAGGTAACTTAACATACCTTATGGACATGCGCCAAGTATTGCCCTCCACTCTTGTGAGCAGAGGGAACACATAAAGATTCTCTTCAGGTGTCAGCTTATGAAAGACATCAAGTGCCTCTTTAAAGAAGACATCTGTAGGCAGATCTGTCTTGATTTCATAGATGGCTGTCATGGACAGGTACTTGTTACCTGCAGCATCAAACACATCCGGTTCAGGTTTGTTTAGCAACGTCAGCTTGATCATTTCTTTTCCTGCAGTTTGGCAAATGCCAGTTTGAGATAATCAGAAGCTGCATCAATAGGAAGGTTAGCAAACTTCTGTGCATCGAAATCTACATATTTCTCACTGTGGGAGTTTTCATACAGTCTGTTTCTTAGAGGATCAAGGAAACAACTGCAGATTCCTTCCTGTTTACATGTTCTGATTTCATTCTCCCCATTGAAAGCAACGAGCTTATCCTTGTAAGTCTCAGCGAATGTGGCGTCAACAGTGAGATAAAAGGTGTTGTAATTCTTGAGCAGTTGCCAGAAATCATCACCAAGCCCCAGGGGAATAAGATCCTTGCCTCGGCCAGTCGACTTGTAACCGAGCAGACAAAGAGGTTCATACTGGAAGGCTTTCATAAGTTTTTCCCTGGCCGCAGGCTCAAGCATCTCAGGAATAAACTGGAACTTGACTTTGAAATTCCCTTTCGCATGTTGAATAACAAAATCAGCCAGTTTCTTCAACTGTTCCCACCTGGAAGCAGGCGCATCTGTGATAGATACAGCCAAACTGTCGAGAGGTCGGATGAACTCGAGCAGATTAACATCCTGATAAAGATCAAGGAAGGACTGCCAATTCAAAGTTGTGCTGACAGAATATGTATCACTGCTGCCTCTGAAAGAATCGGTATAATCCCTCAGTGATCTGTACTCTTTGTCATCTCTGAACAGGTGTGCTGTATTGCCTGATCCAAGAACGAGTTCTGCAACACCACAGCGGGTAAGATTAGCTATGATCTTAGAACAAAGCTCAGGGTCAACAGTTTTCCCTTTTTCATTACAACCTCTATAGCAGAAACTGCAGTTGTAGTTACACCACTCTGTGACATTGAGATCTACCAGATAAGGAATCTGCAAAGGTTCCATAGGCTTATCATCAAACCTAAGAAGGAACACACCGTTATTCTTGCTGCTCAGAACCCAGACACCTGAGGAGTCCTTTCTTGCATATACGCGTGCATTATAGCAATTACGCAGCCAGTCATAATACATTCTGTAAGGCTTGGAGTAATCAACACAGCTGTACACAACACGATGATCGCAATCATCGGTTCCACCTTCAATGGCAACGTCATCTCTAAGGATGTCTTTGAACATTTCTTTGTAGAAATCTACACAGAGATGATAGTCACCGTAGAAGGTTCCTGCTTCGTAGAAGTCATATACAGGAGGAGGACTTGACTGATGTCCAACCTCACCTACCAGATCGAACATCTGAAGCCAGTGTCCTTTATTGACATGCACCTTACCGAGGATTTCTTTAAATTTATTTTCCGCGTAGAATTTCTTGTACCTGGCAACAACCTCAGGCATGTCAAGATCGCCTTGCATCTGATGGAAGGCCTGACCAAGAATGATCTGCAGATAACGCTGTTTCTGATTCTTAGATGCCAGGAAGAAATCCTCTCTGCCGTAGCTCCAGGGATATTCTGGTTCAATATCATGACCCTTGCTTTTCAGCATAACAATTCTGTGGTCATCTGAAGAATTGCTTGCCGACGTTTCTCTGAAAAACAGTACTTTCATTTCTCATCTCCTTATTAGAACAATTTCTGAGTTTTCATCTTTCTCTGCATCAAGCAAAATGCCCTCAACAGTTTTCCAATCACCACCTGCCAAACCGCAACCGATCAAGTACGGAAGACACAGAGGATAATCACCCTCTTTCTTTATGTCTTCCAGAACTGCTCTGACACCACGTGCCAGACAGTCGTAACAGGTTACATCTTCACCTGTCTCAGACAGACTGAACTGTGAGTATATGTTGTAAACAACAACTCTTCATTCAACTTTTCCCTGTGCTGTCTCAAGAATGGATTTGTAGCTGATGCCCTTGCTGAATGTTCCCAGCTTGTCTTTGGATAAGTCTGTAAGCAAGTCAGCTTCAAAAGCTTCAGGGAAGGTGGCTCTTATCTGTTTAGCCACACCACTTCCCATTATATGCTCACAGTTACACTGATGGCCTATGGCGCAGTCAATCTGCTGCCATATTGTTGTCAGATCGCCTGTAATTATTCGCATCTTCTTTCCCTTTTTCTTGTCTAAGAAATCGAACGCGATTAGCGTCCCTGATAATTTTCAGCAGCCCCTTCGCGCCACTTAAGTTAACTTCTTTCAAGTCCGCACAAGACAGCTTGTCTTTCACCTTCTCTACAGCTTTTACAAAGCTTTCCGCCTCTACTTCAAGCTTTGGATATCCGTCACTATTCTTTATCACCCAGGTCTTTCCCATCTCTCACTCATCCTGCTTTTTAGCTCTTCCTGCAACTATCTGCAGTTTTCTCAATTTGCGAATACACTCTTTGAACTGCTGAAGATGGTAGTTACCAAGATCAATCAGTTTATCGTAAGCCTTCCGCTTAGGGCCTTCGAGACCTGTGAGTCGCTTACTGAGGCCTAGCCAGATCTTGGCTTGCTCAATCTCTGTGTCAGTGTCCTGGATATATCTGGAATCCTGTGTAAGCTTTTTCTGAAGAGCAGCATCAAAGGTGTCAAACACAAAGGCCTCATGCACCTCTTTAACTCCTGTTCTGGTAGAGAATTCCAAATAGTAAGCTGTTTTTAGTTCATCGCCTTCTGTCCACACTTCCTTTCGGTACCCTACGCATACTGCTTTGAGCACATAATTTCTAATGTCCAAAATGAAGTACCCATGTCCAATGTACTGTTCTTCTTTTTTGAGTCTTTTCATCTCAGTCTTCTTTCCAATTTGTCTTTCCGTTTTTCAAGCCGTTTGATCTCATCAACCAGCTGCTTCATACTATCCACCGTAGCATTAAGCGCACCGCGATTTTGTGCAAGAAGATATTCCACAAGTGCCAGATTAGCTTCATCTTTATCACTGAAGCAATCTTCCTTACAAGCACAAAAATTTTCTGAAAAATAGACGAGGTTATCAGTAACCTTTATGACTTCACGACGACGAACCTCGACTAAAAAATAGTCAAGACACCAAAGTTTGTCTCCTTCTTTAAACATGATGTCACCACTTCAGAAGATAGGTTTTTCCGTCTTCAGAAGGCTCTGCTGTGAAGCCTTCGATTTTAAACCACTCTTCTGCCTTCTGCTTTGTGAATTCAGGATAGAGCTTGTCGTCCGGAATATCAACAACTTCAGAGAATAAGCCTTTAAGTGCAGCAGCACCGCAGACTTTTCTCACGTACTTAACATATTCTCGGGGAGGCTGCGCCTCATTCTTCTTGGATGATACACCATGAAGCCAAGGACCGAAAGGACCTTTCATGGTCTTGTTAAGAGCCACAAAGATCATCATTATAAGCATTCCAATAAAGAGAAGATTGATAAGAAGGCTGATAATAAGAGAAAGGGTCATTCTATCACCTCAAGTTGTTTGTCGTAAGCGTAGTGAAAAGTGTTGTCTACAAGGATCTGGTACATGTACTGGCTGTTTCCTTCTTCGTCTTTGAAGTTGGAAACAAAGAAGCCAACTACTTCCCCCTTGTAAGTTTCGGTTGTGTCTGGAATCAGCTCATCGAGCAATTCCACTTTCTGATGCAGTTTGAATTTTGGGTCCATCTTAATTCTCCTTATTTGGCCAGCAGAACCATGTCAGTATTGAGGCTATTACAAAGCCTACTACAACACCTGCTATAAACAGTAACATGATCTGCCTCAGTGTTTAATTGTGTAGATAACCATGCCTATAACAGCCAGCTGTACTAAAGTAAGGCTGATTATTGAAGCGATCTCTACTGCTGTGTTTTCCATTATAGTCTGTCCTTCTTTTTGAATATGTACATATTCAACAGTTCATATGTACATATAGCTAGCATAGAATGGAGACAGGAATCTAGAAATGTATGACATAACATCTCAAGTCTTCTTTCTTTTAGCTTCCTGCTTCATCCAATAGCTCCAGCATGCACGGCAATCCTTAGTATCACAGCTAGGACATGGATAATAGAGCGGCACACATGCATCGGCATAATCGCAAAGCCAGTCTAACAACTGTTCATCACTCAGTGATCTGAGCCACTCAACGTTTGTCATCTTCCATCTCCTTGCTTTTGCTTCCGTCCGCCCCGTCCGAACAGTCCGCCCCGTCCGCCTCTTCCGCAAGCCATGCCCGCCAACGGTCGTAGGGCATGCGCGCGCAGCAGCCACTCCAGCAGCTCCTCGTCAGTCATCTGCCCGATCTTATCCGCGTTAGTCATCTTCATCACTCCTGCGTCTGTTTTTCATATTCCGTCTTAAACCATTTGATCCAATAAGGCATAGTCAACAAACCTGCCCAGATCAGAAACATTACTGCGAGTCCGATATTTCCTGCTTCCACTTTTTAACTTCCTTTCTGAGGTCTTCAAGTTCTTCATCCAACATTTTGATCCTCATGTCGTTTATAAATGTATAAACGAATAGCCAGATCCCCAATGCAAAACTTAGTGCACAAAAGAAACTAATACAATACCTCCTTTCTCAAGTGATTGTTTCACATCTATAATTCTTTGGTTACTGGATCCTCTGAATTTCAATGTGTAATTATGCTCATCTTCTCTATAAGGACCATCAACAAGAACATCTATCAAGCTTAACAGCTTATCAGTATATTCTGTATGTGCTTTACCTTTAATAAGATCTTCCCACAGGTAGCCAGTATACACCCATATGTCTTTATCAGTTCTGTTCTTTCTTATAGATTCAAGACACTTGAGAAGATCTTCCTGAGTACATGGTTCCATGGGGTCACCGCCCACAACAGTGAGACCAGTTATCTGGGGCAACCCTAAACAGGATTCCAGATAGTGCTGCGTCTCTTCTGTAAACGGCTGACCACTGTCAAAGGCCCATGTCTCAGGATTGAAGCAGTTCTTGCAGTGGTGAGAGCATCCACTTACATAAAGGGACACTCTCACACCTGGTCCATTAGCTATTGAGAAATTGTCAATGCTATGAAATCTCATTAAAAATGCTTTACTCTCATTTCCACTTCCTGCTGCTTGCCTGGATTGAAAGCGGTCTTGAAGTCATTGGTTAAATAGCCAGTTACTCTTCTGAGTCTCTTGATATTGTTGTTCCCGCATTCAGGACACTTCTCTGGAATCTCATCGCAGTAACCGCAAGCCATACACTGGTCATTTGGAACATTGATTGCAAAGTAAGGAATATCCTTGTCCATTGCATAATTAACAACAGTTTCCAATGCCTTGATATTGTTCTTGCATGTGCTGGGAAACTCCACATAAGTGATGCAGCCTGCATTGCTGTAACCTGTAAGCTGGGACTCAAGATCAATCTTCTCAAAAGGAGTCATCTTAAGCCATACAGGTATGTGCATACTGTTGGTGAAGAACAGCTTATCACTGACACCCTTAATCGCACCGTACTTGGCTTTGAACTTTGTCATAGCCGTACAGCAAAGATTCTCAGCAGGTGTATAATAAACACCAAAATTCAAGCTGTACTCTTTCTTAAATTCAGCACATCTCTTATTAAAGAGCTCCTCAATGCGTTTGGCTAAAGCCATACCCTCAGGGTTATCATGATAATAACCCGTCAGAAGATATACAGTCTCAGCCAAACCCAGCTGACCGATAGCCAGAGAGAAATGCTTAAGAGCGCTTCTGATGCCTTCACTGGGAACATATCCTGCTGCAACATTGTTCTCATACATGAACTTAGCTGCATCAGGTCCCTGCGAACACATAAATTCAAAACGCTCAAGGAGCATGTCCTTGGCTTCATGAATCTTTTTATCCAGCAGATCCATAAACTTTTCAACATCTCTGCAAGCTTCCATAGCCAATGTAGGAAGAATAATGGTTACAGGACATGCATTACCTCTTCCTGTCTTCTTCTGACCAAGCCCATTTACATCCCAGGCCGTATTCGTCCTGCAGCCCATACTTGAGGCATATGTCTCAGGGTCGTTCTTATCATATCCTGCATTTCCTGTCCAATCCAGATTAACATAGTTAGGATATAGGCGCTTAGCTGTGCACTTCAGGGCTAAATGATACATATCATAATTAGGATCAGTTTCATTTCTATTAACACCTTTACCAACCTGGAAAACAGCGCAAGGGAAGATTGATGTTCTATGGAGCTTACCGATTCCCTTATAGAGTACTTCTAGTATCGCCTTTATAATCATACGCCCTTCAGGTAATGTACAAGATCCAAATATTATACTACTGAATGGTAATTGGCATCCACTTCTACTCTGAAGTGTATTGAGATTATGAAAAAGACCCTCAACGGATTGATAAGCTTCTCTCTCTGTCATACAAATTGCATACTTATAAGCTTTAGGGCAGCTCTTATATGCAGTATCAACTATGCTTAAATAGTCACCAATATCTTCTGTACATGTCTCTTCTGTTACTGCAATGCCATCTTTAAAGTGCTTATAAAAGCTCTTCTTTACATATGGAACCATTGTCCAGTCAACAATACCAGAGACTCCTCCGAATTGCTGCAGTGACTGAATCTGGAACAACACAGCTATCAACTGCATAGCAGTATTAATACTTTGTGCAGGTCTGACATCTGTCTGTCTGGTATTGAAGCCATTCTTAAGAAGATCACTAAGAGGCATATTAATGCAATTTGTATCACCAAGCACATAATGATTCAAGTCATGAATGTAGATCTCATTGTTAAGATGATTACTCTTGGCCATTGGAGACAGCATGTAATTAAGAGCCAGTTCTCTCATAAGAACATCAGCTGCTTCACCATATCTCCCACCAAAAGACTTCTCATCTACATTGGCATTTTGGTTCTGCACATTGGAAGCTTTTACTTTTTCCATGACAGTAGACATAAGCTTTCTGTAGCCATCTCTGGCCAAAGCATGCTCATATCTGTAGGTAATAAAGGATTTGGCAGCACTCTTGAAGTTCTCCATCAGAGTCTTCTCAACAAGATCCTGTACTGATTCAACAGTTTCCTCGGAATCTGAACATTGAGCTTCAACTGCTGCTGTAATTTCTGCAGCTGCCTGATCGGAACCTTCACCTGCCTGCATCATGGCCTTGAATATAGCTGTATGAATTTTGTTGGGATCAAAATCCACAATACGGCCATCACGCTTCTTAATTTTTTTCATAAATACCCTTTCATATTTTCCCTGCAGTTTTACCTGTCCACAGGGGCATTAAGACTTGGCCCCGGTAAACAAAAAGGCTGTCGACCATTTTACTGGCAGACAGCCTTGCATTCCTGCTGAAGTACTTATTACTTTTTGGCTTCAGTCTTGGTGTCAGTAGTCGGCTTTTCTACTGCCTTGTCCTCTTTCTTCTGCTTGTATTTCTCATGCAGTTCGTTGACAAGGTCTTTCAGCTTTCCCTGAATCTCATCAGCACGGGTACTGAAGATCTTAAACTCTTCCTGAGAGATCTTACCCTGAGCAAGCAGCTCAGCCAGTTTCTGATCAACACCCTGATCCAGGAGCTTGAAAGCAAACTCCACACCCTTGTTATGTGCTTCCTCTTTGTCCCCACCAAACATTCCACATGCAGTGGTGGTGAAGAGAGCTGCAGCACACGCGATAGCAACGATGAATTTCTTCATACTAAAACCTTTCTTGTTGTTGCCTTTAGTTTAATCCTTCTTGAGGACTCTGTCAAGTACCTGCTGTAAAGGTTCCCATATCTTCTTGTCTGGCTCCCAGAGAAACCATTCCCAGCCTTCTGCTGTCTGCATAAACAGGTAGACATAGTCAATGAGACAATCAGTAGCTGTTGTACTATAAGCATTTACATCTTTGCAGTACTTGAAACCCTCATCTTCTTCATTGGGATCTCCTTCCTTGCAGTAAAACTCCGTATCATCAAGGCTTCTACCAAGGTAAGACATGTTGCCTTTATTAAGCATGTTGTACACCTTGGTATAGGTGTTCCAGTCTTCTTGCAGGATCTTTCCTGTACCACTGGGATAACCATCCCAGTGGCAGTAGATATATCTGACAGAACCGTCTGTGTCTTCAAGACCGATATGACATCTGGTAGCCATTATATCTCCTCCAGATAAACAAGTTTATCAACCATGCTGAGAACCTTTCTGAGTATCTCATCAGCAAGCGCTTTATCTTCTGTATTGATTGCTCTGTAGATCTGATCTGTAATCAAGCTGTACAGATCAAATCTTTTCTCTGCGTTGTCTGTCATTCTTCTTCCTTCGTGTAAAGCTGCATACCATCAATTGACTGCAGCTGTTCTCTGATTGTGGGGATAAGGTTTTCAAGCTTCTGCAGCAAAGTAAGAGTGTCTGCTGCAGTGCCTTTGAATTCATCGAGTCTGTCTGCTGCACCAGGGATGTCATCCATAAGGAAGCAGTCAGCCAGCTTGGTTACAAGGTTCTGCACATTGGCTTCTTTAGTGATTGCAGACAGCTGCTTCTTGAATTTGAGAAGAGCTTTATTGGCATCTGCAAATTCAGGTGCCTGATTGTCGAACTCAACGGCTGTCTGGATCTGTGCAGGATCAGAACAGTCAATAGTAGGTGTACTGCCATTCTCACCTGCTTTATATCTTTCCAGTGCAGTCTTCAGTGCCTGCTTTGCAATCTCTCTGTGCTGTCTGTTGTTCCAATCGTTATTGGCTTCCACAAAGAACTTGATGAGGGCTGTTCTGTCTGCATCATCTTTGATTGTGGAGAGCTGTCTGATAGTATCCCAGCCAGCATCATACATTCCAAGGATATATGCATCCTTAAGTGTGAGGTTGCTTCCAACTGTTCTGTACTGATATAGATAAGCAAGAGAGATATTTGCTGCCTGTGCAAGCTTCTCTGCTGCTTTGCTTCCATATGCAGTATTGGACAGGCACTGGTTGATAACATAACCAAATACCCATCTCTTGGCTGCAATAGCACCGGAGTTTCTGATGATGGACTTCTTGGATTCCACATCGAAGCTGTCAATCTCTTTGATGGATTCCTGCACATATTCTTCCAGAGCCTCGACATCCTCAAACTTCTGATCGTAATGATCATCATAAGAGAAGTCGAAACCTTTGAATACACCTTGCAGCTCTCTGATAATCTTTTTATCTTCGAGCTGATCATAAGAAGGAAGAACCAAAGCTTTTCTGCTCAGTTCGACATTCTGTTCTGCTTTTACGAGGGATGTTTCCATTTCCGTTTTCCTTTCAGTTTTTCTTGTTCGCGTCGATTATATATTTTGTTAAGCTCTCAGCCCAGTTAGCATTAGCTTGAGCCCACTTAGCTTGTTTCTCTTTGTCTTCGTTAATGCGTGCTTCTAATGCATCCATGCGCTCTTTCAGCGCGCATTTCTTCTCAAGCATATCTGCGGCTTCTATAAGAAGGTTCCTGAGAACTTTTCCCAGGGCTATAACTTCTTCCTGCAGCGTTTTATTTTCCTCCAGTGCCTTAAAATATTTTCTTTGCATATCACTAAGAAAGTTGTTTAACTCTACTTCTGATACCATCTTCATCTCCATACTGCCAGTGGACATTGCTGTCTTGTCTTTGGACAAACATAACAAGGTCTTGTTCCCTGACTGCATTTTTTAGGATTCTCTCTGGCGTCAGCCAGATTTCTGTTTAACTTGGTTAAGGTTGGTGTCGTGCTGTAATGATCTAACTTGGCCTCACCTCCTAAATTCTCCTGCACTACACATTTGAATAACATGCCTGCAAGTTCCTCTGCATTGGGTTTGGTTTTTGATAAGCAGAGATACTTACACATTATATATTCAATTGCATTTGCTGAAAGAGTTGTAATGAAATCAAGACCAGCTGGTATTCCCAGGATGCACTTCATATGCAGTGTTAAATAGCGTTTCCCTTTTCTGGGTTCAGCTTTAGTAACACCAACACATTTCATTGTTGCGTCTTCCCAGCCACCATTCCATAATGGTATTTCTGCTCCTTCTTTAAGAAAGTGTTTATTAGCTACTAACCTGTATATCTGTTTCTCCAGTGCAGCTTTAGTCACCTTCTTATTTTTAAGGATGATCAGAGTATCCACTATAGCTTGGTACTGCTGAGTGGTTCCCTTGGGAAATAATGAGACATACACCAGCTTGGAGAACTGATGTATGTCATCGTTGTACCAGATTTTCTCTGGGTAATCTTTTACAGCTTCCTTAAGTCCCTTAATCTTTGAACCGACGATCTTCAAGGAACTGTTCAATGACTGGCTCCGGTGAATCCATTGTGTAAGCAAGGTGTCTTGCCAAAGCCATGTAGAAATCAGACTTGTCAAGATCCTGGTTTACATTGTCTTTGTGGCCTGCTCTGTATCTGTATTTCCAAGCAGAACACAGAGCAAAGTTTCTTACGGCTTCTCTGCCAAAAGCTGCTTCCATCTCAAGGAGGCATTCCATCTCATGCACTTTGTAGTGTTCCGGATCATTTACTGCGGACATAGTCTTCAACCTTTCTCAGCATGTTGTTAAGCTGCTGCTGTGTTTTATGTTTGAAAGGAACCCAAGCAAAGTTTGGGTCCTTGAAATCATGGAAAGGAGCCTTTTCAAACAGCTCAACAATTTCCTCTTCCTGTTTGTTCTTTTCCTTGAACGGCATGTACATGTAACATTCGTTCTCTGTGATGATGATATCCCCAGGATAAATCATCCAGTCTTTGTAGACAGACTTGGTGAATCTGCCTTTGCTGTCTCTTCCCTGCACACACATCTTGATGTCTTTGAGCTCAGCATTGCTATAATTGAACTCAACAGGCTTATCTCCTATGCTCCACATTGTTCCACCTGCACCTGCTTTTCTTGTAAGCAGGCTTCTGGTTTTTGTGGCAACTTCGTAGATGGAAAGTTTGGTAAGTGTGAGTTTGAGTTTGAATTTCTTCATTTTGCACATCCAAATTTAAATGTTTTGTTGTTCTCGTTGTACACAGCGGTGAGATACTCGTGTATTTCACTTGCATAAGAAAAACACGCTGTGTCGAAGTTCAGCGCATCCTGTGCTGCCCATTCCATTATACTTTTTGAGCGTTTCAGCATCTGATCAAAGACATGAAGAAGATACCTTTCACGTGCTTTATATTTGATCACCTGATCTTCTGGGCACATGTCATACATATCTCCGCTCTTCAGTGCATCCGTCAGAGCCTCTATGTCGCATTCGAGCATCTTCAGCTTGTCGAACACTTCGTAGATGGTCTTGTTGTTTGTATTCTCCTGCTTGTTGTCAGTCATTTTGTTTTTCCTTCAGTTTTGTTTTTGAGTTCTGTAACGAGCTCAATTATGTTTCTCATAACCTGATCGTAGTAGTCACTGATCCGAACGTCCTCTGCTATATCAATTTCAAGATCTTTCAGTGCTTCATAGAGGTTTCTAATAAGCTCCTTGTCCCGATCACAGAGTTGATTCAATAAGGCTGAGTCCTGCTTCATCTCTGTAGTTTCCCTTCTTGTTTTCAGTTCCTCAAGCCATTCGAGCAGCTGCTGGTAGCTGTTACCGTATTCAGTTGTATAGCCGTTATGTCTGGAAGCTTCCTGCCATAGGGAGACTTTCAAATTGTGAATAACAGTTTCCAAGCTGTCACCATAAGTTACTAAATCACAAAGTTTCATGCTTTCACCTTGATGCTTGTGTTGATGTTGTTGTCACCGACGTTGATATTAATCTGGTTCTGAGGAATCTGACTGGCAAGTGCAACGCAGATATCAGCCTCAACTTCCAGTTTAGCCTGTGCTTTACGAAGTCTGCTCTTAGCATTATATAGCTTTTGAGCCAAACTTTGAGGAATTCCTCTGAGCTTGATATTCTTAGGACCAGGTTGACTCTTTCGCTCAGTTACCTGCATATCAAAATGCTCTTTAATAAAAGCAACAGCTTTTGCATTCCAGCCGTAACAAGCAGATTTAAATGATCTCTTATCACGTGCTAAAATATATGCTTTAATGGCAATCTCAGGGAGGTAGATTGCACCCTCCCATCTCTGGATATCAAGCTGTCTGAAAATATGTACATCAGAGATACTGATAACATCAGCAGCTGCAGGATAAGCAGCATACTGTAAGTTACCAATCGTAGTTAGGTCTTTTCGTTTCCAGTACTTCACACCTTTACTGATGTAGTAGTGAGCGCCTTCTTCGGTGGTCTGGATTTTGATGGCTTTCTTGCGGGAGATTTTCATTTTCGTTTTTCTTTCTGTTTTAAAAGTTTTCAGGGACTACTTAAAGGCGAGTCCCTACGCCTGATGTTTAATTAGAGATACTTGCTGATAAGCTCTTTGAAGGAATCACGGAACTCACCATCCATTTCAATGGACTTTAGGCATCTGTCGATGTAAGCGAGATCAGTAACTTCATCTGCAAGATCACTAAGAGCTTTCTCGCTCCTGTTGTGACAGGCTTTAATGATGTTGAAGACTCTCTTAATGTAGTAGAGTCTGCTCATGACATAGCCCTTTTTCTGCAGATAGGCTTTCATGGCATCTCCGTCCAGAGAGTCTTCTTTAGACTGGAACTTGATACGCTTCCAAGTGTCTTCCATACTGTCAGTTACCATGTTCAGTTCAACAGCCATAGATGCCAGTGTAAGAATGTTTCCTTCTTCTTTGTTAATCTTTCTGGCTTCTTTGGCGATTTCCTTAGTGATGTCTTTCATCATGTTTGGGTTCCTTCTGTTTTCTTGGTTTTTCTGTTTAAGTTTCTTTATCTCATCTGCGTGATGCTGTTGTAACTTACGCAAAGCCTCGAGCACATTACAAGTAGCTATGTAATACTGAAGATTGGGATCAGTCATCAGATTCCCAATAATGGGCTTCATCATCGTAATCACCATCTTCTTCCTCCTCTTCTTCCGCGTAGTCATCTTCATATTCCTCAGAATCAGAGTAGTCAGCACCGAGTTCATCTTCGTCTTCTTCGTAGATGTCCTCAGCATCGTCTTTCACCCTGGTGTGGTCGATGTATTCACCACACTCAGGACACACCTCTTCATCACAGGAAACTGTCCTTCCACACTCAGGACATTTCACATGTGCCATGATACCTGCATCAGTATCCTCGTTTACCAAGTACCTTGTCGAGAAACTCATTCTAATGCCTGTCTTGAATAACCTGGCATTGCACCAGGTCATGTCTTTCTGCTTCAACGTCAGAGGGTACCCTCTGACTCCACAGACACTACGGGATCGACCATCCCTGATTTCATCAAATTAATAGAAGCATTAAGATCTCTGTCTATAGAGAGACCACATGCTTCGCATGTATAAGTTCTTTCAGAAAGCTCAAGATTCTCTTTCTTATGTCCACAGTTGGAACAAAGCTTGCTGCTTGGGAAGTAGCGATCTGCCTTGCGCAGATCTTGTGCTTTGTAAGAGAGACACCAAAGAACCATAGACATAACAGAATTATTATAAGCTCTTCTTACAGCTTTGAACTCTGCTTTATCTTTCATTTCTTTGATGTTGAGATCTTCCACTACTACAATACCGTGGTTTTGGGTAACTTGTGTAGTAAACTTATGTACTGCATCCTTTCGGATGTTATTAATCTTACTTTGCGTTTTCTGCTTAGCAGCAAGTTTCTTCAGACGATTCATAGAGTTCTTCTTTGATCTCGCTAAAGCTCGCTGCTGTCTTCTCATCTTAAGGTCAAGCTTCTTCAGTTTTTCTACGGGAAGATGAAGCACTGTTCCGTCGGAACAAGTAGCTGCATTCAGAAGACCGACATCTACACCGACAATGGAAGTTGGATTGCTGCATACAGGTCTAGCATCATCAGTAACCTCAACGGCTACAACAAGATGCCATGTATAGCCAACTTTCTTGACTGTGTAATAACAAATCTTTCCTGTATAACGAAATTCTTCAGCTAATTTAACTAAGCCTATTTTAGGAAGCATTACCTTCTTCCCTGTTATTTTGGCCTTGTCGTTAGGGACTTCAAAAGAATCATTGACACCTTTCTTATGGAATTTAGGATGTTTGAAATGATCAGGTCTTTTGAAATAATTCTGAAAAGCTGTTCCAAGATGAAGAATGGACTGTCTCTGACAAACTGTGGCTGTTTCTGTAGCCCATGATTCTCTGTTCTCCTTATACCATTTTGCTACCGCAAAAGATGTTGGTTTTGGAACAGTGGAATCTTCACAGTGTCTGTCATACTGTTCAGTCCAATAAGCTAAGGATTTATTCCAGGCAACACGACAGCAACCAACTGTTTTATTCAGTTGGATCAACTGTTCCTCTGTGGGATACATTCTTATATCGTGTGCTCTTATCATAAATCCTTTACTTTAGTTAAGGAGTATATTACTCCTTCTTTCTATTAAGGCAAAGAGCGTAAAGTAAAATTTGATGAAATCTAAGACATGTTTTTATCCAAGGTTCTGTTCACTGATGCTCGTTAGGCACCAGCAGGTTTCTGGATGTCATCCCAGACCACTCTTACACTTTCGTGTAAGCACTGACTATTTCATTTACCTGTTCCCAGGTAAGAGTACTTCCCCTTCACTTGTCGGGTACTGCCTTACGGCATAGTCGATGAACCTTTCCTGTAAGGGCGGTCTGTCCTTACAGGACTCAGCTGCTAAACGTCCATTGCTTTAGGCCATTAGGCTTATTTTCGCCTTCGGCTATCCTCACTTATTTGTTTTCGCTTTCGCTCCTTGTTACAGGCATCATGAGGCTTTAGGATCTATTAGCAATTCACTTTCTTTGCTATAACCATTACTGGTTAAAGGAAGTTGTTAAACTCCTTCTCCAATTTGTTGATTGCCTTCTTAACTGCTGTCAATTGAGCAGTTAAATAAAGCTCTTCTGCTTTCAGCTGATAAAGAGTCTTCTTTGCAGATACACCCTTGATGTTATCAATGCCATTGAGATCTGACAGGATATATACAGGGTCCTCTGCAAGAGCTTCCTTAACAGCCTCCTTAATAAGGGCCAGTAAAGGCCCTTTATTTTCTCTCTTTGTCTCTTCTTCAATTCTCATGGGTGTGATCTTTCCCTTCATAGGGGGGACACCTGCGGACTTGAAGCCCATACTTTCAGCTAAGGAATTTCTCAAGCTTGTCTCCTGCTTTTTTAAGTTGTTCCTGATTAATCTTCCCTGCTACTCTTGCAAGATTATCGTCTGCTTTACAGAGTTTCTGACAAATGTCAATCATCTCAATGGAAGCTGCTGCATCATATCTCTTCTTAAGAAAGTCTAGCCACCAGTACAGACTTCCTGAAACAACAAGCTTAGTAGAGAATGCCAGAGGCAGAACCTTTCTTGCTGTATCTGAGTTGTTGTTCTCATGAAGCTTGCAGTAAGCTTCTGCTGATGCTTTACACAGGTCATGGAAAGCAACATAGTCTTCAGCATTGATTGTCTTCTTGGTAAGCCATGGACTCTGGAACTCAAACTCAGACTTTGCAGGGTTGAAGTACCTGAGAGATCTTTCTGTGAATGAAAGATTTCTGTGTCTGACAAACTGATGAGAAGTTGCTCTGCAAGTAGTAATCTCAAATGTATGAAGGGTGCTTGCATTGTGGTTAAGCTTCTCAAATTCCTCATAAGGATACTTGGCGAGAATAAACCATGAAGCCTTTACTGGGAATTCTTCAAAAGCATATTCAGAAATCATCCTTGCTTTGAGCAGTGCCTGCAATTCCGCATATTCAATCTTGACCATCAGATCGATATACTGCTCTTTTGATAGAAGCACTGTGTCGTGTTCAAAGACACTTGTGTGTTCCATGTTGTAGAGCTTCTTCACGAAGTCATCAGGATTCTGATCCGCCAGTTCCTGTGTGTTCGTGCAGGTTCTGCCGATACGAGCGAGCCGCAGCTTCCAGTCTTCGCTGTTGTCTACTTTCTTTACGGATTGGTCTGCTCGCAATTTTACGTTCACGTTTTGCATCGTCTTTTTCCTTCTGTTCATCTGCCAGTCTTTGTAAATTAGCGGAAGCTGCCAGCAGTTGTTCAGCTTCTCGCCATATTCTTGCTGTTTCTCTTCTGTACTCAGAATTCTGTATGTCCATAATGTCATGTGCTCTTTGTATTGGAGACACAAATGTGGACATAAAGAAACAGAAAAGCCAAATGAGACCGAGAGCAACAAAGAATGTTATTATAATTCCCACTTGGCTACACCTTACTTGATAGGAGCTGTTTCCAGCTCTTTCAAAGTTTCAGGCTCTTTCTTGGATGCCTGTTTTTTCATCTTGACATGCTCCTCGCAAACTGGAGGTTCTGTCTCGGGCAGTGCAGGCTTATCGCAATAAGTGCACTGACTGTCTCGATAATTGCCAACTGGCGTTGGCTCATACCTTCCTACCCTCGAAGAGGGAAAGGCTATCAGAAATCAATCTGATCGGGCTTGACCAGCCCTACTGCATAATTCTTAAGATTCAAAGCAGCATTCAAGTCTCTGTCTATTGTCAGACGACAATATGGACATTCATGGGTTCTGTCTCCCAGCTACTTCTGTACTCTTTCTCCACAACTACTGCATAGTTGTGTCGAAGGGAAGTAAGCATCAGTCTTGATACACCTGTAGAAAACCTGTTCTACACGTGTTTTAAACTTACCCATTACTGCTCTTTTATTTAATTTACGTAGATATTTAGGGTTCTTGTCTTTATGCTGTAACTAAGAGAAATCCTGTCCCTAGATGCAGGCTATACCGTGGGTCTTGGCTAGTCTGTTCACTATCTTGTTAATAGTATCCATCTGGATATTGGATCTTCTTAATTCAGCTTTCTAAAGCTTTATGCCTTGCTTTTCTCTGTTCTTAGAACCCTACTTCATTCTTGCCAACTTTCTATAGTTGGCATCAATTCTCTTTTGCACTTTCTACAATCTTTCTTTTGGTAATTCGAAGAACTCGTTGTCAGATGTTGTTACAAGATGATTTACTCCTGTATCCAATCCTATGACTTCGTCATTCTAACAAAGAGGAGTAACTTCTGTGGTCATCATTATAGACACCCAGAATTTACCAGCGTATGTACTCAATGTATAGGACATTATCTTGCCTGAAAAGCGGAGCTTTTCTTTAAACTTAAGATAACTGCTGATAAGAGGAACTTTTAATCTGCGTTCTCCTTTCAGCTGCCCCTTTGCATTGTCTATATACATACTGTACCTTCTCAGAGTTTTCTTTTTCCTATAAGAAGGTTTCTTAAATTTCTTCGGATTCTTGAAAAAGTTGTTGTAAGCTGTTACGACATCCTTGATGCATCTGTCTGAGCTACACCTTGGAAGAAGGTTACCACACTCAGGCTTTGCCTGTGTCCATAAACCGCAAAGGCGGTTATATGTCGGACTTGGTTCCTCTGGATTGGCTTTATGTAAAGCATACATATTTTCCCACTGTTCAAGAGCCCAGTGCTTCACAGCTTGTGTCTGCATAAGCATACGCTTAAGCTGTTCAGCTTGTGCCTTGGTAGGTTTTATTTCAATTTTGTGTGCTCTACTTTTAAGCATAAAATCCTTGTCAGTTGTTCATAAAGAGATATACGTAAAAGACTAGAATATATTATTCCGGTTAAATCTTAAGATTTATGACAGTTGGTATGATTTTCTACCGAGGTTCTGTTCACTGATGCTCGTTAGGCACCAGCAGGTTTCTGGATGTCATCCCAGACCACTCTTACACTTTCGTGTAAGCACTGACTATATCATTTACCTCTTCCGAGGTAAGAGTACTTCCCCTTCACTTGTCGGGTACTTCCTTACGGAATAGTCGATAAACCTTTCTCATAGAGGCGGTCTGTCTCTACGAGACTCGGCTGCTTGATTTCCCATTGTTGTCACTACTTAGCACATGTACTTCGTACATGCTTTTATCTCAGCATATAGCATCCCTCTACTTGTTTCCGCTTTCGCTCCATATAGGCAAGAGGGCTTTAGGGTATTCCAGCAATTCACTTTCTTCTTCAACAACCATTACTGGTTGAGGGAACCTTTGCTTACACTGCAACTTTTACAGCTGTTACATGTAAGCGTTGATTCCTTCTGCTGAGTTTTTTCTCACGTTAGCTCCATCATGATGATGTACTCCCGGTTAATATCAGGATCCTTGAATCTGCACCCTGTATAAATCACCTTGAGTTCTTTGTTATTTATTTTTGTTTCCAGAATCAGATCTGGACTTTCTTTATAAGAAAGTGGAACAAATGTATTTGGTGCCAAACCCAATACAAGATAACCACCACTGTGAATTACAGGCCAGTACTGTCCTTGTAAATTGCCTACTGGGGTTTTAAATTCCAGTGTTTCCCACATTGTTGCAGGAGGTGGAACCCAGCTGTCTTTCTGCTGTATTGGTTGTTGCGTTGGTTTCAGCTTTTCCTGTGGCTTCTTCTGATCCCATCGTGATTTAACAACTATGGAATCACCTATCTTCTTTTTACCGTTTCCTATGTCAATGCCTTCATCTTCAGACTTTCTGATGGCACCTGAGGAAAACAGTTCGCTTATCAGTTTACCAGTAGACACGTTGTATTGTCCTTGATCTTAATGGGCCTTCTGTATTTCAGCTTTTTCTTCTGAACAACAGCGGAATCCCCATATAGGCAGTTTCTGGTATCTGTGTGCAATACCTTGCAGTTATTTCCAATCTCGATATGGAATTCCTGGCAGGTATCTAGATCGAAAACAACCTGACTGTTGTTACCAATCTTGAATATCGTAGGAGCTCTTGAGTAGTATTCTACAAAAAGCCTACCTACGATATCCAGGCTGGAGTTCTCACCCACTTCACAGTAAGTTCGATAACCGAGTGTGTTCTCAAAAAAAGAACATCTACTGTTCTTCTTTAAAATAAACTGATCAGATATTACTGAAGCAACAGACTTACAAGAGAACGTGCAACGATTATCCTTATAGTCTACAACAAGATGACCACCCCGAATACGGTTATTGGTGTAGTGTGACAGGTCAAACGCACCACCAACCAATTCCAATGTATCGAGATCTATCACAAGACTTCTAGTTGGTCTTACCTCGTCGTACTGAAGATAACCACACAGTACAGTAGCATCTGGATGTACAATCAGGTTCCTGATTCTGTACCTATCTCGGCTTCGTTTAAGTTCTTCAAAGACAGCCATCCAATGAGGATCTTCTTTATTTTGCTCAAAATTGAGTATCTCATCTTTGTCAATCATTTAATAAGACCTTTCAATGTGCTGACAATCTTTTCATTGTCTGCTGCTTTTGCCTGCAGGAAGATACCCAGATTTGCAGTACGTCTGGCACAGGCGATCTGAAGCTCTCTAAGCTGTCTGATCTCTTCGACAGCTTTATCCAAATTAAGATCATCAGGCAAAGCTGCTTCAATCTGTTCTGTGAACTGCTGGAGATCAGCAAGTGCCTGTTTGACAGGCTTGCGTCTGGTTCGCTTCTGTCTTTCAGCAGGAGTCTCAGGTGCAAGCTCCTGAACAGGATCCGGTTCAAACGGAGGCTCTTCAACTGCTTCTGCAGGTTCTTCCTTATGTTCCTCTTTTGCAGGCTCCAGATCAGGAATCTCATCGAGGGATTCAATTGGAATATCACCAAGTGCTTTCTGCACATCAGTGTCAGTTGTTTCAGCAACATCCTTTTTCTCCGGCTGCAGTTCCTGCATTTTGGCCATAAGACCATTAAGATCAACCTTGCCAAGTGGGCTTCCTTTTCCAGAGAGATCGGGGAGAGTGAATTTATCCAGTTTGCTCATCGTTTTGAATCCTTTGTAAGCGTTTCTTCCATCAATCCAATCAACAGGACTGATGATTTCATTGTTGTGTTTGAGTTTGATTGTTTGAGGTTCTGTAGGATACTTAGCAGAAATCCACATTACCTGGTCTTCTGTTTTCAGTCTGTATGCCAGAGTCTTTGAATTAGTCACACATACAGCGTATTCGACATCTGGGATATTAAGGATCTCTACTGGAGGATGATAATATCTGATATCGACTGGTATTTCCAGTTTGGTTACATAGTCGTCACCTACATCTGTTATAAGTTCTTTGTTAACAGGTAAACAAGCTTTTGGCTTATCTACCTCATGTGTTTCAGCTACCCAGTTCTCTGGATAACTGTTATGGAAGTTCTTGCTTGTTACAGCAACCTTCTTCCCCTTAATAGCCTTAGGCATGCTGTCAGGCTGATCTGATAATTCACAGAAGACAACCTTATTAGCTACTGCCCAGTACTGCCCTGTCTGAACCCATTCAGATCCTTTCTCCGAGTCTGAAATGATGATATCAAACAATTGCTTCAAATCTGTCACAACTACACACCTCCCACGGCTTTCCCAGTTTGCAAAGAGGGACTCCATAACGGAGTCCCAGATTATTCTTACATTTGCTGCAAGGTCTGTAAGGCTCCCAGAGATTCAGCATATTACCTATACACAGTTGTAATTGGTCTTCTGTCATGGTTGCTACATGAGCATCGGATTCATCACAACACTTAGATAAGTGTTTATATACTGTATCTCTGGTTGCTTTGCCTTGCTTCCAAACAGGGTCAATCAGCTGATGCAGAGACGTCTTCAGGTTTTGTACCAAAGACAAGCTCATACGCTGTTTTCCCTTTCACTGTCATTACGTACGGTGTTTCTCTGATACCTATTGTAATGGAATCGGTGTCACCATACACTTTTCTGATCTCTGCATCTTTGGCTACACGCCACAGCTGCTTGTCGTCTTCCCAGAAGCCCATCTTGGTGATTGTATCTGCAACACCTTTATTGATGTTGTCTGATAAATCCGGAGTATTGAGATAGGGAATATCCTCACCTCTATCTTGAGCTTCCTTGATAGCTGCTTTGGCTTTCTTGGTCATAGTGGCAGGCCACTTGAACTGATAGATAGCTTTGAAGACTTCGAAGGGAAGTTTGCTAGGCACCTCGGGTTTCCAAGGTGCCATACATGCTTCTGCACATGCCTTCCACTTTTTAGTCTTTCTATCTACAAAGGTATGCCCTTGAGCAAACCTTGTAGACTGTACAGCTTTAGGCCTTACAGGAATCGTGAAAATATATTCTTTTGGAATATACATCAGCAGCCCTTAACACCAGCCTTACGAGGAGTCATGGTGATTTCTTCGTCACCTTCTTCGAGAACAGTATCGAGATCAACTTCCTCATCATCAATCTGGAACACCAGCTTGCTGAGATCAGCCTCTTCCATATTGTTCATGTCAAGGACTTTCTTGCCTTTGACAACCTGCTCAACAGTGGTCTTTCCAAAGACAACAGGAACTTCAACAGACTGGATGCCTCCTCCGATGGAGACAACAATGGTGCCAACCTTGGGAACGACAGGAGCATCATGGAAGTAGGCATCAACCTCCTCTTCCATTTCATCCTCATCCATGAACTCTTCGGAATCCTCATCATCGTTCTCATCATCAAGGTCTTCAAAATCAGAAGCAAAGCCGTATGCTCTGCCATTGATTTCCTCTTCGGGGATATTGAGCTTAACAACAATGGTGTCAACATCTTTGAAGTCAGTACCTGTAATGATCTGCGTCATAAATGCAGCAGGAACATCTTCACCATTGACTTTGAGCAGATCCAGGTCAAGGCTCTCGATAGCCTCACCATCTTCAAACATCATGTCGTCTGCTACATATGCAATGACATCCTCCAGAGTATAATTATGATCTGCAGGAAGTTCATAGGTGCGGACACCTACGTTCTCAACACCAACATTGACCTTGTGGGCTTCATGCAGCTTGTCGTCAGCGCAGCCCTTGCAAGCTGCACCGCAATGTGTCATGTAACCTTTAACACCAGCCTTACGAGACTGAAAGGTCACATTGTCTCCGTCTCTCAGTTCAGTGTCCATGTCTGCTTCTTCGTCGTTCACATCGACTTTCATGTTTTTCAGTTCCTCTTCTGTTTTTGCAAAAAAATCTGCCAGGGTTTTAGTAATGAGGTCTTTAACCTCGGTATGTTCTTTGATACTGATATTCTTGGAGTTAATACCACCTGCAATGAACACAGCAACCATACCAAACGTGGTCGGAGCTTCTTCTGCAGGCGTCTCCTCTTTCTTAGGTTCATTGAGGATGACGTTGTCGTTGAACTCAAACTTGTCACCGTCTTCAATCGGCAGGGAAGCAGAGCAATCCTTAAGGAGATCTGCATCCATGTCGTTGTAACTGACAACATATGACACCAGGGGGAGACCGCAGAAAGCGATTTCCTTGTTAACAAGCTCAGCAAAGAACTCATTCCAGGTGTTGGTGTTGGTGTTGGTGTTGAAGGAAACGGTGGAGTTGGAGATAGCGATGGTCTTCATAGTAGTAAGTCTTTCTTTGGTTTTTGCTGCTTTAGCAGTTTAGTTTGTTTTGTAGCTAAAGCAAGTTGTTGTTTGAGAAAAGTTTTTAGTTGTTTAAAAGTTTGTGCTTATTTCAAGTGAGTCAGAGTGGTAGTGGTCATCTTTTCCAAATCGATCAGCACTTCATTACGTCTGGCTTCCTTGAACTTTCCGTTTGCGTCTCTTTCTCTTGTCTTCTGTTGGAACCCTCCTGTTCTGAACCACTTTGTGAACATGGCAAGCATGAAACTTGCAATGACATTATTAGTGATTGCTGTTTGATCGTTTTTACTTGCAACATCTGTGCAAGGCGTTTCGTCTGGTCTGAGATCTGTTTTGTCGTTGACTTCCGGATATACCTTGTATATGGGAGGATCAAGTTCCACCCCATCATCTCTTTCATATACAAGAACATGTCCTTTAGTCTTGTCATTTCCACCATTGAAAATAACGACACTTGAAAAAGTCTCTGCCCATTTGGTTATCTCGTATCTTGTCTTGTGATTATCTACACAAGGGAAGATGACTGCAACGTTGTGCGCAGAGAACTTCGATCTGAAGTCGTAGAAATGATTTGCTGGCGAATAACACATCTGCGCCTCTTTATCAGGCATTGGGATTATCTTCCTGATGTTGGCAGGTGTCAGATAATTGTTATAGCCTTTCAGCTCTGTCGTATTGAGCCAGGTGGTAAAAGCATCCATCTGCCTGATCTTGTGCATCTGCACTTGGATTTTACTTCCTGCTGCACCTGCCTGTCTCAGGGAGTTGTGTCCATCGAAGATATCACCATCTACCAGAGTAAGGGATCTGAATGGGTTAACAAGCATATTGCTTGTGCCATTACTGCCCATAATCTGGTCATTGGGGATTTTCATATTTTCAATGGAATAATCAACTGCAAGACAGGCCATTGTCTGTGGAAGCAGATTAAGCAGATAACCACCAATGCCCCCACAGCCTATGACATAGATGTCAATCATTGAAGGGATTCTCCTCTGTTTCAGGAGCCACCTGAGATGCTACCATATAAGCAACATCATCTTCACCCATCTCTTTCAAAAGCCAGAGAACATCTTTAAGCATATCTGCTTTAGACTGGCCTTCATAGAGATGAGCCATTGCCAAATCGTAGTCAGAAAATCGACTGTCACTGGAATACAGTGCCTCCACATCAAACCCTGTGTTACAGCCAATATCAAGAGGATCAATTTTGATTGGCTTAATCTCAGGCGCCTGATAGGGCAGCGGTGCATCTACCTTAGCCTTCCATTCAGGATCGACATCAGGAAGAGCATCAAGATCCGGCATCTCAATAACATCATCAGTCTGATCATATCTTTTACCATGTAGAAAGAAAGAAATCAGATGAGATGTCATGGTTCCCATACTTGTTCCTACAACGATATGCAGTCCTGTTAGTCTTGTCTGATCCTCTATATCTGTTCCAGACCAGAAAGCAGACATGTTGGGATGAGAATGAATGGTTCCCATAAAGTAGAAACCTTTTGGTTCCTTCTCATCATCACCATCATATCTGACAGATGCACCTGAACCTGACTGCTTTGGAACAGAAGCGAACCACTGTTTTTTCTTGGGGTTGTAAGAAAGACAGATCATGACTTCTGTTGTGGGAAATGCCTTGATAAGTGCAAGGCACTTGGCAAACAGATCTTTAGGGATCGGTGCACCAACCCACTTAATAAGCTTGTCATCCAGCTCTCCTTTGTATTCTACCTGGTTGGCAAAGAACTCACTGTCCTTACAGTGATGCCAACCTTTGACTGTTTCATTTTCAAGGTAAACCCAACCGCCATTATCATAAATTCTGCTCTTCATTCGAAGTCTTCCTCTTTCGAGATTTTAGGTTTTACAGTTTTTCTTTCAGTTTCGAGATCAATGCAGCAAAGGGCAAAATCTTTTGCTCGCCTGATGTCTTGTGCTCTACAACAAACCAGAACAGGCCCATCTCTGTAGATCTTCACTACAGCTAAGGCATCTTCTGGATCTGAATCGCCGTAGAGACAAACTCGACCATCATGAATGAACCAGCGATGGACCAGTTCATCTTGCTGCTGTGGTTGTGGTGTTAGTGTTTCTTCTCTGGTTGGTGTAGCCTCCTCTAACTGTATTATGCCAAGTTCTTCTAGACTCGGCAGTGTTTCGGCTCTTAATATGGAAGCTGCTTTGTCTCTGGTTACATTATGCTTATCGTGATAAGCTTTCAGTTCCCTGCACAACGCTACCATATCTTCTTCAGCTGATGGTACATTAATAAAGCAGCAGCCTTCAGGCGCAGGTCTTACTCGCTTTATTCTTGATCGTACCAAAGCACGTCTCTCACAACCCAAAGGTTTCTCTGATGCTGTCATCAACCGCTCTCCATTGTAATTTGCTCCAGCCCTCCTTATCCCTGAGAACAGCTATAAGCTTTCTATGAAAAGGCCAACCAGGTCTGGTTAATTCTTCAGGAACATCTTTTAGCTCATTAAAGACCTCATCTAAATTGCTTGGAAGCATGTGGCCATCAAGTAGATCGACATTCCAGCTTGAATTAACAAACAGATCCCAGGAAGCATAGGCCACAGAGATAATATCTTTCTTGTTTGTGCTTGTCAGACTTCTGCTGGAACCTACACAAATACTGGTGTTTGCATAAATGTTAGGCATAGGCAGATGTGCCAGCTTAAGCTTTGTAGGATCTGTACTGTCCTGCATAATAACACAGACATAGGTTTTCTCTATGACACCACCAGTGGCTTCCACCTTATACACAACGGGCGGCAAGGTGATCATCTGATTGATGCCAAGTACTGTGTTATTATATCTGAATCTTACAGGGGGCATCTTGAGTGCTATTGCTTTGCGCACACCGCCATCCCAATACGCCAACACTGGAGTGATGGTATTAAGCAAGGTCTTTTTCATCGCCCTTTCGTTATTTGCTGTAAGCAACGCGTCTCTGATATCTGCTATTGGCTCTTCTTTGAAGTCCAGAACATTGTATTTGTAGATACCGTCTGGACACACAGTTAAGTACCTTTTATTAGACAGATCTCTCAGCACATAATAACTGAGTGGGCCTTGCGCGTCTCTGTTGAATTCTGTTTCCTGCAGCTCTTTAATAAGCTGCTCTTTACTGATCTTCCAGGCTTGATCGAACAGGAAGGAATAAGCTGTCTTCTCGTTATGTTTTGATATGAACATGCCACCAGGCTTTGTTTCATCGCCTGCTTCAGCACAAATCATATTCCCCCTTATTTCAGTTGGATCGAACTGCATTGAAATGCTCCTCTATAAAGTTAAACTTTAACGGGTTAATGACTGGATCTGCTGTAGCTGCATCACCATCAGAAAAACTCCTGAGATAATCGCAATAACAGATCAGTCCCTTCATCTCTCTGTACATTGGCCAGAGATCTTTAATGTCTTCCTTGTCTTGAAGTTTCTTCCAGAGAATATGACACAGGCATCTTGCCTTATGTCTGACCTTCTTTGGAGCATTATACCCAAGACCGTCTTTCCTGACTACTACACCAGTAATCCTTCTTGGAACTCTTGGAGAATTCTTGAAGATAACTCTGGTTTTCTTTTTGGACAGCTGAAGATCCTGATCCTCAGAAAGCAGATACTCCACCTTTTTCATGAAAGGAAAGAAGGAGCTTGAAGTTCTGCTTATAATGTGATCGGTTGTAGCAAAAGTCAGATCATCTGCATATCTACTGTAGGTAAGACCTTCATTAGAGGCCAAACCATCGAGCTTAAGATCTGTCTCAAGCATACCAATATTGGTGAGATATGGAGAAGTAGGTGCACCTTGAGGGAACTGTTTCTTTCCATTATCCTCATATGTGCAATACTTCATAATGTATTCCACCTTTGCCATGCCAAGACCTGACTTGTTGAGATAAGGTCTTACCTTATCAACATTGAAGCTGGGGAAGAAATTGTGAACATCCATCTCAATGATGTAATCAGCATCCTTTGCATGTTTCATGGCACCATATATAGTATTTCTGTATGGTACGAAACCTGATGCAAAAGAAGTCACATTGAGATTGTCTGTCACATAAAGCTCTTCCAGAATGTCTTTCTGAACTGCTTTAAGTTCATCACCAGGGATTATCAGTTCTCTGAATCCCCCTGATTTCTTTGGTATCCTGGCTTTACGCCATTCTACTTTCGGATGCACACTTAAGTCAATCATCGGAACTCCTTATGTAGTTGATTAAATGTTTTACAGTTTAGAAGTCTTAGATAACAGAGGGTATAAAGTTTGCCTAGATACCTTCTGCTCAGTTCGATTCTTAGCTATCTCTATATGCATCTATAGCCTGTTTTCCTCTCTATCCGTAGAGAACATTTGATTCTGCTGCAGAAGATTTAATGCCTCTGTCCGTATCCTTTGTATATGGCTACGCCTAGAGAGGCGGCTATAAAAACACAATGTCGGAAAGAGGCATTATACTGGCAATAGATGCTAAGCAGTGGACAGTTGCCAACGCGTAGAAAGATAAATCTATTCTTCTGGACCCAACTGGAACTAAGATTCTTCTTTACTGTCCTGTTGGTGAAACTTATCTGAAAGGTATTAAACCTGTCAGATTGTTGTAGGTTACGGCCTAGTGTAAACCTCTTATCACAGAGATGTCACTGGCTAAGCTGCAAATGACTATGATGCAGGCACCGTTTATTACACCTGTTATGAACTTTAAGGAACCTCGACTGATAAAGGAGAGGTTAACACAAAAAGCCTGTGCAAAACGTCCAGCATCCGCGCCATTGGAAGTTGTCCTGGACTAGGTTGACGAGACATAGACATTTTCTTTAAAAGCTGATTGACAGGGATAGAATTGTATCTCTGACACTGCGCGTAGAACGCAGGCAATGTCATGCAATCTTCCTCTGCAAACTGCGTTCCCTGTTCAAGTGCTTTATGTATGACAGTTAAATCATACAAGAACAATGTGTCGGGATCTACCAGCTGAGACAGGAATTCAAATTGAAATCCTGGATTATAGGTGAAGATGAACGAGTTGTCTATTGTCTCATTCAGATAATGCAGAAACTGAGAGTCAGACATACCGAAGTCTCTCATCAAAGACGTAGAGATCTTATGGTAGTCATATGACTTCTCAAGATCCTGCTCATCTGTCTTCCTTAGCAACTGGAAATTGATTCCTGACTTAAACTCCATAACAGCAGTTCCAATTAATCTGTCCTTATGTGGATCAAGACCGTTGGTAGCTGTAGTTAACAGGATTATCTTTTTGTCAGGATCTATCTGTTTCAGCAGGTCTGAAAAAGTCATCTGTGGTCTCCTCGATTAACTGAATCTTCCAATCGTGGAACTTTACATACTGCTGGAAGAAATCATAAGATCTTTCCTGCATATAAGAAGTTCCATTTTTAGTTACACCTGTTCCATCAGCTACCACCATTCCACCTGCATAAACATATTCAAATGGGATGACAAAACCTGAAGATGTTGCTGTACCGATCTTGTTGATTGAATTTACGAAGCAGTTTTCCAGCTGTTCTGCTGTTGCACCTACTGGTGCTTTGATTAGTCTTAGAAGCTCTGTTGTATAATTAACTCTCAGACTCTTCGGCTGCTTGGTACATCTGAACAGCTGAGGAACCCTCATATCCCGTCCAGGATAACCACCATCAACAAGCATTGTACATGCCTTGTTAATGTAGTTGGTATCTGTGTCATTTGTTATTTCCACAGTACCCAGCATGCTGGCAAGATGAGCTTCCTCACCATCTTTAAGAGTCTCTGCAAGAACAGTAATACCTGCTCTCTTACCTGCTGTAATAATCATGACATTATTGTCATAATAGCAGACGTCGTTGGAGCCTCTTACGCATTTGAGAATTGGAGCTGCCTGAGTATACAGCATTCTTCCGTTATGTATCTGCAGCACCTCCAATCTTAGATTGGTGAGAGATACATACTTGCCTTCTAGTTTTCGATCTTTGAAACGCCAGGCAAACAGAACTCTGTCCTGCATCTGCTTGGCATTATTGATCTTTTCTATCTTTTGTTCGATCATCGTTTTCCTTTAGTTTCAGTTGTTTCATCTTCAACTGCCAGTTCGAAGTAAGGTTTGTAATATGTGGGGTAAGCAAGGGAAGCTGCAATAAGTTTCTTCTCATCCCCCTCACCAAACTCAACATACTTGTCACAAGCATCAGCCAGCTCATCCCATGTCATGTCTTTATCAGCACCAATGGAATAGCCAACTTCATCTTTGATGTCTCTGATGACTTCACCTGTCTCAACACATGCAGCATCAGCCTCTATACGTGGGATCTTGTCCTTACCTAGGATCTCTTCTGCTTTCTTGAGATCTTCTGTATTATCTCTGGAGAGAAGACATTCCTCTGCAAACATAGGAACTCTGTTGTCTGCCTGACCGTCTCTGCGCATATGAAGAATCCAACTGTATAAGAAGTACCTCCCCAAGTTATAAAACAGAGCTAGAGACAGAGGCTCACACTTAAGCATGGCCGCTTCAAACAAAGCTACCTGTTCTTTCAGAGGTGTAGGATCTTCCAGCAGCCTTGTTTCCAGTACCTTTAAACAATTGTGCATATGCTGCACATCAGTCACTGGGCAGTTCTTTGCAAAAATCTTTTCCAAATATGCCAGTGCTCTTGGCATAATGCTTTTGATGTCAGCTTCCGGATCAAGGAAACTATCTGTAGAATCTTTTCTGCGAAGTCTTACAAAATGTAAGTCAGACATAGTTTATCATCCTTTCTGCGTGTTCCTGCAATGCATCTTGCAGTATGTCGTTTTTAAGTTTTACTTGTTGTAGTACAGCTTTCCAGATTTCCTCTCTGGTACACTCACCTGGGTCAGGGCCTGGGACATCCACTTTGTAGATGCCCCACTCAAAGTTTGACTTTGATTTCCATTCCTCAATCACTCTATCAGCGATCTTACCAGGATCAAGATCACACTTGCCATCTTTATCATAGTGTTTCTTTTGATCTGGCAAGTACAGCACCAGTTTAGCACCGTCTTGCTGAATAAGTCTTTTCTGAGCTGTTGATGGCTCAGTACCAAAATATGCCATACCACAGGGACCTACATGAATGGCATCTATAACACCTTCACTTATTGTTACGATGTTATATTTACATGCTCTTTCCCTGTTGTACAAACACATCTTCTTTGGAGTTCTTGCATCAAAGAAGTATTTCATCTTGGCATCGGAATAGATCTGTCTTGACTGGAAGCCTCTGAGACCTGCCTGATCCACTATAGGAAACTGAATCCAGTTCTCATTTCCTATATATTGCTGCTTCTTAAAGTTCCAGCATTTACCATAGCCTATATTCAGTTCTACAATATCTCTTGCTGTAATTCCTCTTTTAACAAGGAACTTAAATACGTCTATAGGCGTACTTATATCTATAGGATGGTAATCTGGCTGCCACTTTTTAAAGTCTTCCAATGTAGTACCATGCATGTCAATTGCTGAATCAGAATCGAATAAGGATTCTTCAGCTTCACAGATTGTTATATCTGAAATCTCTTCTGATCTGATTGCTTCTGACACAGCAAGTCTGGCTTCAGGATTGTTCTTGAAACAATTACGTCTGAAGCAGTGAATGATTAATCCTGCCTTGGAAAGCTGCTGTCCACGGACTTCAGGCCTGGTAAAGGATAGAGCTGAAATATAACAATGGAACCCATTGGAATCACCGCATATGGGACAATTGATTCTGAATGTCTCGCCTCTGCAGCAATCATCCTCATTGAACTGCCAATCCACCAATCTGTTTCCTATTTGTTTAGGTGGATCAAGCAGCTTCAATTTAGGTTTCTGATTCTCAGCTTCTACAATGACTTTACCGAATGCCTTCCTCAATTTGTGGAACAACACTGGGTTTATCATTTTACCTGGTATTCCACCTTAGCGTCTTCAAAGATCCTTTCAACGAGTCTGTTTCCAGTCGAGCCAAACCCACCTGTACCTCTCTTAGTCTCATCCAGATTATCGGATTCAACAAGAGTGACAACAGGGATTGGGACAATCAGCAACTGACAACATCTCTCACCAACCTTATAAAGGTCATCAGGAATATTGCCTGGGAGATTGAAGACTGCTTTAATCTCACCTCTGTAATCGGAATCAATGATACCGATGCTGTTGGAAAGCATAAGCCCTTTCTTGTAAACAGAGCTTCTCGGTGCAAGGATACCAACATAACCATCAGGAATCTGCATTGCAATACCTGTGCTGTAGATAATCTTATTGCAACATTTGAGTTCAATGCTGTGTGCTGTAAGATCAAAAGCACCAGCACCATCAGAGGCTTTAACAGGTGCAACTGAGTCCTTATAAAGTTTCTTGAATTTTACTTCCAGTTTGAACATTTTGTTTTCCTTTAGCGTTTAAATATACGTGTGATCTTATATGCAAGATACACACTGTCATCTTCTTTATTGTATACTGTTGTCTCTCTGCAATCATCTGAGATTCGTACTTTGAATGGTGCATTCTCATACACATATTCAAATATGCATTCTTTGATTAGGTTTCTGGCTCTACCTTCCTGATCACAGACAAACAAAGGCGTATAAGGTTCATCACCTCTCCTGAACCAAACAAGCCAAGCTTTCTTATCTTTTGTGCTTTTGTTCTTTGTCATCAATCCTCCAGTAAAGACATACTTGCTGCATAAGCGCGATAAACAAGTACGTCGTCTGCATCTCTGCTGATATAACCTTCCAAGCCATCTTTTGCAAGATGAACTGTGCTGTTTGATTCGCTCTCTGCAGTGACTAGGTTAGTTATTATCTGCTGCGCTCTATCAGAGGATTGACAAGCATAAATAAGGTCAGGTGTCTCTGTGCCATTCTGACTGTAGATAAGATATATGGTTCTCATTTGATGTTCTCCTTTACATACTTTGTATCTTCAAGGATGGGATAGCCATTATTGTCCCACTTAAGAGCTTCGAATTCCGTATTCCCCTTGTCCCATCTTATACCTACCTCAGATTCACACTTAAGTTTCACATGAGGGAAATATCTCTGGGCTGGTTCTAGCCAAAGTTTCTCTACGATAGGAATTGTAGTCTTTATCTCAGTAGGATACAAATAGTATACAATTTCATCATGCACGAAATTGACCAGTCTACTACCCAATCCTGCTTGTTCCACATTCCACATAGCTTCTTTAGCTAAGACTGCGACAGGATTTTGAAAGTCAGTATTACAAGCTGCATTGTAAGTAGCCCTGTTTCTGACAAACCCTGTTATAGTCGTTGTTTTGTATAGATCTCTTTTGTTTTCCTGTTCCTCTTCTTCCTCCTCTATGTCTTTCTTTAAACCATACTTAGCATATGGATCTTCCTTAATAGGTGTCCTTTCCATATGTTTCTTCATCTCAGGAAAAGTCTTTAGCCAAATAGCTCGCAGTTCCACTGCTTTATCCAGTGTAACTATAATCCCACTTTCTCTGAGATGCCTATATAACCGTTTACCGGACATAGCACCCGGCAGTAATATTGTTATCAGCAAGCTTTTTATCTTACTTTCCATAGGTTGTTGTCCCTATGGTTCAGGGTAACTTTTTATCTCCCACAAGAGCACAACTCGTGGTTCAAACGATAGAACGGCCTCTTGGATGATTATAGCTTCAACTTAATGCTAAGCATCACATCTACCCGTTGCCCCTGACTGAACTTTCGTTCAGCCTTCGGTTCTGATTAGGGTCTCGCCCCTTCCAGCTTTATTCCGTTCTTTTACTTCGGCCTGCAACGACTAAAATATTTTAACGATGTCTTGACCTGTAACAGCTTCGCTATCACGAATTAACTTATGTACATGCATATGACAGTTAGAACACAGTATAGTAAGATTCTATAAGCTATTATTTGTCCTATCCATATCCTTATGATGTACTACAAGTGCTTCTTGATACTCAGAGAAGCCACATAACTAACATTTATCACTACCTGTTATAACTAAATTTCTATACTTTGCAGTACCTATCTGTCTATTCTTAGACTCTTGATAATTTAGTCTTCTAACAAGCAACTTATGCTAGTTCCTTGGCGTATTTGTATTTTGTGCACGCCCTGAACCAACACCTATTTTAGTTTGTGGAAATCTCTTTTTTTTGCTAAGCATGGTTGCTTTTACACTTTGCTTTCTTGAGCACTACTAACAACGCTTTTTGCGTGTTCTGCCTTTGAACATAAAGTGTTTCCCACATACCTAGCAAGTAAGCTATTTCTAGATACTTGATGTTGTAGCTTTTAACCCACAAGATACGCTGCAGTATTTTACTTTGTTCCTATTTCTAGTTTTAAAGCTTTTACCGCAATACTAGCATATCACCTAGTGTTCCTATTGATTCAAGTAAGAGGCTCTTCCTTTGCATTTACTTGAGCAATATTTGGCTTTACTTGTTTTTGCCTAAAACTAAACACCACAGATCTAACATACCTTTTTCATTATAAAGCTCCTATTTTAAAAAGGGTTTTCTAAAATAGTAAACTTTCGTCAAATAAAAAATTTAGCCTCACCTTTAACCGAAATTAAGTGCTTTTGCCAGTTGTCTCTCTTGCTTCGTTACATGTTCTTTTAGAAATTCTGAAACCTTAGTTACTTCCTGTGGATCTTTACAGAAAGACACATCTGCTGGGATCTTACCAAGCATAACCCCTGCAAAATAATAATGAGGACATACGCCAGCATTAATAATATCTGCAAGGACAGAGAATCCATACTTCTGAATACAGCTCTCACCTAAGCTGACAAGCTCTGCAAAACTGAAGTCAGTTGAACAAAGCAGTGCTCCTTCAGGTGGAATGTACATGTTCTTCAGAGGTAGATCTCCTCTTGATGGGAGATTCTGCAAGTTAGGATAAGAACTGGAACTTCTGCAAGTGGTAACAATGCCATATCTGGATCTCATCTTATTATCACTTCTGATGTACGTATAGTTAGTATAGGTGCTCATATACTTTCCCATATGATTATACATCATGTAGCTGATGAGAAATGGATCCTTACATCCTGCATCCTGCAGTTTCCATGCGTCTGTTTTAGAGCATTTCAACTGCTGAGATTTCTCTGTTCTGTCGAACTTAAGTCCTGGATATTCCTGTTCCAGCTTAGTGAGTTTTTCCTGCAGGAACTTCTTGGGACTTACCTTTTCCTGCTTAGTCCAGAACTCTGGATGTTCCTGAGCAACTTCCTGGAACTTGTCGAAAGCTGCATCAAGATCTTTCCCAGTTGTCAGCTCTTCCAAAACTGTCTGCAGCAGTATAGGCCATACCTGTCTCTTGATAGAAGTTTCAAGACAGTCGAGATCATAAGCTTCTGCTATGACTGCCCAATACTGCTGTTCCTTCTTTGTCAGAGAAGGTTTGTCTTCTAGCAGTATAACATGCAGATACTTGGCAAAGATCTCTAAGGTCTGATTGGTTCTCACTGTGTTTACAAGATACACAAGGGCTCTCTTAGTTGCGATCCTTGATATAACCTTTCTGGGTACACCTTCGTGGTTCCCTACGAGCTTATCCAACCAGCCATAGATGAAGTTCACCCAGTTGGTTACTATCTGCACTGTCTCAGAAGGTTTATTCTTGTCTTCAGGATCAGGGAAGCCATAAGTAAGAAGTTCTTGTCTGTACTTCTCTTTTTCCGCAGCTAACAGGTTGTAGAAATGGTCGAATACCTTTCTATCTACCGGAAAACCATTCTTGGAAATATGGTACAGAACAATAGCACCTCTGGTATTTGCTTCTTCTGTTGCCTGAGGACCCATAGCCTTACCTGCATAATAGGTGGACATGCAGTCTATAGCTAAGTAAACGCACTGTTCCACTGTTACAGGTGTGTTCTGTCTGAATGTTACACGAGCTGCCTGATCCCCCTGATCTTCATGTTTGTCCATCTCATAATTGAGATAGTTATGACAGGCGTCTACCAATGAGTAGGTTCTGATGAATCCTACTGTTGCGATGTCTCTCAGGGCACCTCTGATAAGGATATCTACAACCTTGTTTCTGCTTACTGCATCCTGCAGCTCTGGACATTCAAGCTCATAATAATCAAACCCTGCATTGGCAAGATAGATTCTTATGTCTCTTTCCAGAATATGCTTAAGGAATGTTAAAGCATGCTTATAGCTGACAATGTAAGTTGTGTTGTCAGCTTCATTGTAGACACCCATTACCACCAGAGGCGGAGTCAGTTCAACGTCTGTAATAAGTTCGGTCTCTGTATCTATACCCACTTCTTTGGAGAAGGTGGGGATGGGATCTCCCTCCTTCCACCATTTATAGACAACAGGACCTGCATAATTACTGAAGGTTACTGTTGGTGCTACATCCATATTATCTTCCTTCAAGTAGATCTGTGAGATCCTCACCACAGTTAGGACAGAACCAGATGACTTCTGTGTCATAGCTGGTTTTCTCATCTCTGTCGATCTCATTATCTTCAATCAGATTATACTCATCGTAGGTATAATCAATTGTCATGTTAGTCTTTCTTTCCAAGACCTGTGAGTTACCACATTTAGGACATTTTAAACACATGCTAATCTTTCACCTCTGTTAAAGTAAAAAGGCTCGGTATTAGCCGAGCCTTATAAAGACTTAGCTGACTGCTAATCAGACTTCCATCTCAATCATGTTGATATTATACCAGGTTTTCACCTGATAGTGCTTAGTGAGCTCCAAATACAAGGTATCCCCCTCATCAAGCTTTGCTTTAACTGTAATGTCACTGGGAACAAACCTGTATTTACGTCTACCTACAACAGATTTCAGGTTTTCGACACCCTCGCAGTCAATTTCCTGCAACCAGGATACCAGTCTTTCGAAAGACCCGATGAATCTCTCATGCTTGGCTTCGAGGTCTTTATCAGAACCTGAAGCGATCCAGTAAACTGTCATTGTGTTCATTCTGTCACCTGGATTGAGGATTCACTTTCAGGCTGAGACAACCACTCATTCAGGTACATGAGACGATATACCTTCTCGAGATCCCCGTAAGTGGTAAGTTCTTTCTTGATGACAGCTCCATTCAGATCCTCAAACTCCAAGCTGTCATCAGCCATCTTCTTTGCGATATTATTGAGTTTCTCAAGGTCTACATGATAATGCGTAATGCGCAGACTGAAAGGATGATTCTTGATGATACTAACTGAAAACGGGTCTTCATCCATGAACCAAGCAGGCTGTGCTACCTCTTTATTCAGGTGCATAGGAATCATATCAAGATCATTAAGGATTGCCATCATTGCCTGTCTCTGCTGAGTCAGACCTCTGACATTCTTCTTTGCTCGCTTCAGTCTCTTCTTTGCTTCTTTCAGGGAAATCATTTGCAGTCTCCTTCAAGTTGTTTATAATCGTTTGCAGGCTGTCTATCTCAGTCCAGCCTTGTTTGTTGTATTCTTTCTGCCTTGCTATGGCTCTGCCATGAGCTTCCTCGCAGAAATTATCTGTGAAGTCGATAAGATAGGCCATAGGCTTATTCTCAGCAAGACGAGCCAATCTTCCTGGTATCTGCACAGATGGGATATCTGACACAGCACCATCGGCTCTGATAAGAACAGACAGATACTTAAGATTGACACCTTGTTTCAGTGTACCTGTAGCAATCAGATATTTCGCTCTGCCCTGTTCATACAGATACTTGTTTCTTGCCGCCTTATCTTTGTCGAGTTCGTACTTCTCTACATAAACATGCTCAAGCCCTTTCTTTTCTTTATACTTTGCTAGTGATCCTCTTTCACCATGCATATACAGGCAACCTGGAATTCTCTCGCCTAATCTGATTAGATGTTCCAGTGACTGTACCATGATGAGTATCTGCACTTCCGGACACTCTGCCTGAATTCTCTTAAATGTGTCTACTATCATGTCATTACGATTGTAATTGCTGATGTAGAACAGCCTTGTTTTGAGATAATCAGGTAGACCTCTCTTCTTTGTTCTGCCTGTAGTCATATGCCAAGGCATTACCTGCTCTGAGCCAAGCCATTCAGTACCTTCTACTGTCTCAACTTCAACAAGATTAGTCAGTCTGGGGTTCTTCTTATCTATGGGAAGCATGTAGTAGGAAATAGGAGTAACACTTCCTGCTTCCTGAGCTTCCTGATAAGTAACCTGCTGCAAGACTGGACCAAACAAGGCTTCCATATATTTATAGTCACCCTGATTTCTAGTTGGCGTTGCAGTGAATCCAAATCTTCTGCCGAAGCAGAACTTCATAACATCGAACCCTGTCTGATTCATTCCTGCTGAATGAGCTTCATCAAACAGCAGTAACTGAACTTGTTCAGGTTTTATCTTTGTCATGGACTTGGTAGTAGATACTATGATCCTCTTTCCATTGACATCAGGGGAATCCATATTGAGGATACCAACCTGACCTGGTAATGCTCTGCTAATGTCCTTGTACAGCTCTTTAACGACTTCCCCGCTTGGACACACAATAAGTATGTTTAGTGTCGGGTACACCATACAGAGCATCTTTATGCAAAAAGACTTGCCGTAACCTACACCGCAGCAAATCATGCCTGTCCTTGCTGTAGTAAGCAGAGCCAATGTCTCTGCCTGTCCAGACCTTAATTCGGAACCTTCAAGAGCACTGATGTCAGGTTCAGGCATAACAGCAGGATCGAATGCTTCTTCGATTGTATAGGGCTCATGCGCTTTATCCAGTTCGTCTTTCAGACGTTGCCATGAGCCTATCAGAAAGTAACAGGTATCACCTTGAACAGTGAAGCAGGAATATTTGTTTGTCTTATATGGATTAGGCTTTTTGCTCTTACCATACAGTGTCTTGAACAGTTCTCTTTCCTGCTTCATCTCTTCAGCTGTCTTTCTTTCACGCATTGTGAAAGCACCAACTGCATCGAACTTACTGTTCCACGGAGTGGCGGTACAAACGCTGTAACTGAGCTTCACTCTCATTGATCTTTGCTCTCAGTTCGTTAAGGTCTCTTGCCAGAACAGTATCGCAATTTTCACAGGTGTAAATGAAATCACCGGAGATATTGGATTCTTGCCAGTAAAGTGTTGGCTGCTCGTCGATGTATACCAGCGGCATGTAACAAAAGTCCAACTTTGTCATGGTAGCTGTCACTGGTTGTTCTTCTTTGCATACTGGACAAAAGCAGTATGCAACTTTTTCTTGTATCATTGCAGTTTTTCCTTATACAGTTTTGTCGGCAACCAGAATATTTGGTTGTCTATCGTTTGAATGAATTTGGTGTCTGGTCTGTTATATGTAACAACAAGACCTTCTTTACCAACAATAAAGAAAACTGTGCTTATCTGCCTTTTATCATATGAAAGGAATCTTTCAAAAATCTTGGATCCTACCATACAATAGGCTGCTGACAGAACATCTGTTTTACTAGCCTTTTCCATTCTTACATAAGAGAGACCCACATAAGAAAGAATGTCATTTGCACTGATTGGCTGTTCAAGATACTTAAGAGCATCGTAGAGCTGCCTTCTTTCTGTAACAAATGTCTGCCAGTTGTTTTTGATGTAATCGATAAGCGCGTCTGTCTTGAATAACCTGGCATTGCACCAGGTCATGTCTTTCTGCTTCAACGTCAGAGGGTACCCTCTGACTCCACAGACACTACGGGATCGACCATCCCTGATTTCATCAAATTAATAGAAGCATTAAGATCTCTGTCTATAGAGAGACCACATGCTTCGCATGTATAAGTTCTTTCAGAAAGCTCAAGATTCTCTTTCTTATGTCCACAGTTGGAACAAAGCTTTGAGGAGGGAAAGAATCTGTCAACCTTAATGTGGTTTTGAGCTTTATAAGATAACTGATAAAGAATCATACCCATCATGGAATCATTGAAAGCTTTTCTGAGACTTTTAAACTCAGCATTATCTTTCATTTCCTGGATATGAAGATCTTCAGTAACAACTACACCGTGGCTCTTGGTTATAGCTGTTGTGAACTTATGTGCCACATCCTTTCGGATGTTATTTATTCTATTTTGTACTTTTTGTTTCTTTACAAGAAGCTTCTTATGGTTGTTGGAGTTTCTCTTGGATCTGGCCAGTGCTCTCTGAGTATTTCTCAGTTTAACATCAAGTCTGTCAAGAGATTCAGGTTTCGCACAAACAGTGCCATCACTGGCTACTGCTATATTGGAGAGACCGACATCAATACCAACAACAGAAGTTGGATTACTGCATACAGGTCTAAGATCTTCGTCTACTTCAACCTGTACGGAAACATGCCATTGTCCTGCATAATGAGATACTGTATAAGACATGATCTTACCTGTGTATCTCAGTGGTTCTGCCAACAACACTCTTCCGATGTTAGGAAGATTTAATCTGTTACCATACCATCTGGCTTTAGCATTATCTACATAGAAAGTATCTCTACCGCCTTTCTTATGAAATTGCGGATATTTGCACTGACCTTTCCAGAGGTTTCTGAATGCTGTACCTACATTATGTATGGCTCTTTGCTGACAGCAATAAGCTGTTTCACTAGCCCATTCGGGCTTTTCCTTTGTCCACTTCTTAGCCAGAACAAATGCATTAGGTTTTTCATCGGACTTACCGTCCTCTACATCCTGATACATTTGTTTCCATTTTGCCAGAGCCCAATTGTATGCAAAGCGAGAAGCGCCAGCTGTATTACACAGCTGTCGTTCCTGCTCCTTAGTAGGATACATACGAATTATATGTGCTCTTTGCAAAATATATACTCCAGTAAAGTTTTGAGGTAATTACCTCTGTCTTTATTATAGTACAAGCGTTAAATAAATCAAATGATGAAATCTAAGACATGTTTTATCCAAGGGTCTGTTCACTGATGCTCGTTAGGCAACAGCAGGTTTCTGGATGTCATCCCAGACCACTCTTACACTTTCGTGTAAGCACTGACTATTTCATTTACCTGTTCCCAGGTAAGAGTACTTCCCCTTCACTTGTCGGGTACTGCCTTACGGCATAGTCGATGAACCTTTCCTGTAAGGGCGGTCTGTCCTTACAGGACTCAGCTGCTAAACGTCCATTGCTTTAGGCCATTAGGCTTATTTTCGCCTTCGGCTATCCTCACTTATTTGTTTTCGCTTTCGCTCCTTGTTACAGGCATCATGAGGCTTTAGGATCTATTAGCAATTCACTTTCTTTGCTATAACCATTACTGGTTAAAGGAAGTTGTTAAGCTTCTTTCTGCTCTTTTATCTGAGCTTTCTGCTCAGAGCAGATAAGAGCAGCAAGGGCCGACTGTTTCATCAGACACCAAGCTTGTTGACTTCAGAGATAAGAAAGTTTCTGAGTTCCTCAGGATCTCTGAAGTCAACAATAATCTCAGAATTCTCATAAATAACAAAGTACTTCCCTGGATCCCCTTCATACAGGATACTGTTTGCAGGTGCTTCAATAACCTGATCCCCTACTTTGATCTCTGTCAAAGCAACACAGTCATTCCATAGGGAAATGGTCTTGGAAATATAAGGTCCAGTATAAAACGGATTCATCGCCTTGTTATTATCCATCCAATCTCTGAGTATTCCTGCTGTCATTACGAATTTCATCTTCAATCTCCTAATTCTTTTAACTAAGCTTTCAGCTCAGCTATCCTGTTCTCTGTCCAATTAACAGCTTCTTTTTCTTGTTTAAGCTGCTGTTCCAATCCTTCTATGTATCTCTACAGATACTTCTTATGTGCCTACTCCTATGTAGGGAACATATAATCCATGTAATGTACCTGGTTATACTGATCTATAAAGCCATGTGGCTTTTTCTGATAAGCTGTAACTTTATAAACCTAGTTGTAGGGATACAGACAGTCGTGAAACTCAGTTCCTATCTTATACTACATACTATTTCCTTTAAATTAAGAAACCCTGATTTACAGGGTTTCGGTTTGGTTCGCTTTTGCTTCTTCTGCCAGCCTTTTCAATTCATCAAGCGGATTGTTCTTTCTAGCCTTGGCTTCTTTCTTTGCCTGCTTTGCTGCTTCCTTGGCTTTCTCTGCTTCAAGCTTCGCTTGTTTCTCAGCAGCTTTGGCTTGCTTGGCAGCTTCCTTGATATTGGATTCCCTGTCTTTGTTCTTGTCGATGTAAGCCTCATATTCATCAGGAGGCTTGATGATATCAATCTTATGATACCTATAAAGATCATGCAGTGTCTTGCTGTTCTCTTCAGCAAACAAAGCTGCTTCGAACTCTTCAGGTGATACTTTATCTACACCAAGCTGCTTACAGGAAACAAGACCCGCATCATTCATCTTGACATCGACAATATCTCTAAGGTCACCCACAATAGCAGGATTGGCAAGACACTTTGCAGATGCCTTGGCCCACAGCCATCTGTGCCCCTGGGATTCACTGTCTGTATCGCCGAACTGGTTCCAGACGAATTCAGCTTCAATCTTTCTTGCATCAGCAAAGCCATTTAGTGCTGTGTTGATTCTGACAATCTTGCCAGGCTTGTCTCTGAGATTGCTGTAGGAGAAAGATATCAGAGTACCTGCTTTAAACAGCTGTGAATCACCACCACCATAACTTTTCTGAGCAGGTGCATTAGGCATGCCGCCTTGAGCTGCTTTCTCTTTTTCCTGCAAAACACCCATGAAGACAACCGGCAGATTGCCGACCAGAACTGACCAATTCTCGGTGATATATTTCATCACATGAGACTTGTCATAATATCCTTTACCCGCAACACCATCTTTCTCAAGCTTATCCACAACATCTGACATTGCAGCTCCTGAGATTGAATCCCAGTCAACAAACAGCGGAGTATTGTAGATATTCTTTGTCTTGTAGACTTTAAGCACACTTTTGATGAGATGCTTAGATGCACCATCAAGTGTGAGTCCTCTTAAGATCTTGAATGGACTTGTCTGCTGATTGTCCAACCACTCAGGCTTGTCATCAAGCATACCGAGAAGAAGCGTCGGTGACACCTTACCTTCAAGCTCATAAATCATACTGATTCCGCCTGCTGTACAGCACTCTCGTGCCATATCAAATACAAATGGTGATTTACATGATTTTGGTTTACCCGCTGTAAGATACAGACCACCATATCTGAGACCTGTACTGCCGAACAGATACTGCAGACAATAATGCTTCAGGGGAATGCCAAACTGTGAGTCAATTAATTCTCTCACTGTAAGCGCCATTCCACCATCTGCTGTTTGAAGGCTGCCTATAAGAGCCTCCAATCCTTTATTTTCCATTCTTATTTCTCCTGTTTTAAAGTTTTAAGGCACTGCTTTGCATATATCGAAGACTATACCAGCTGCAAGAAAAAACAAGATACTAGAGATAAGTACAAGTATTGTATCTCTAGCTGCATGTTTACCAAAGCACACCGCAGATGGTACGCCAATAAATATCAGTAGTGTGCCACATAATGCACACATGCTAGCTGTCATCATTTCACTTATTCCACGTGTTTATATCTCTTTGCAGTTCCCTGATACGATCATAATCTTGCTTCGTCTGTTCTTCTGCACTAGTGATGAAGTTATCGCTGGGAAGCTTAAGCAACTGTTCCAGTGCCAGGGGTGCTTTTATCACGTAGATAACAAAAGCGATTATAAGCATAACGATACCAGTTCTGAGCATACCGTCGGGGGATCCCCATCCCCCGACAATAATAAGTGCTGTGTAGAGAACAATCCACACAAACTTAACAGCCCAGAAACTGACAGCACAATATTTCAGTGTTCTGTCGTTCAATCAAGGTCTCCTAAATCGTCCAGCCCGTCCAGGTTAGTCAGATCATTGGCAAGGTCTGTAACACTGTTGGGAGGATTCCATGTTGGTTCCTGCTGTTTCTTCTCTGTAGCTGCTTTGATCTTTGCAAGTTGCTCTTTGTAAGCACTCACATCAGACGCCATCTGCGGTTTCACCTTGAGTTCCTGTCTGGGAGCACTGTAGTTCACAGGTGCTGCTTTCTGGAACTGGGGAGGAACAAAGCTTCCTCCAGGAACAGAGACTTTGGCTTTACCGTCATATCTTCCCATTCCATACTTCTTGATAGAATCCGGGATAGGAACACCGGACCATGCTTCATCGATACTGAAAACATAATTGACAGTATCAGGTCCGAACTCTGCACTGATAAGCTCCAGCTGTTCCTCAACTGTCATATACTTGAGCAGCTTATCCCAGGGAACCCAGAGAGCCTTGCAGATATCTTCAGAGAGGTCATAAGGAGTCGGTTCCCATTTGTTAGCAGGTACAGAGGGATCCTGAACACTGGGTGCAAGATATTTATGCTGATCCTGATCCAATGCGGTGTTCAGGAAGAGCAGATTTCCATTTGCTTCAGCAAGAGCACCGAAGTCATTGTTCTCAGGTCCAAGAGGCTTGTTTCTGGACATTGGACCGACAAGAGCTTTCACCAAAGCATTGATGGATGCTCTGTGGTTAATTCCGATGAGTCCAAACAGAGGTGCTTCCTGGGCATCATCTTCCATGGAGGACTTGCAGGGTCTTCCGTTAACTGTCATGCAGATTGCCTGCATGAAGAGAGTGGATCTCGGATAAGGAACAGTGCCGTTCATACCAACCCAGCCCTTCCATGCATCAATCCATTTCACTCTGGTCTTCTTTCCTGTTGCAACAAACTGCATAGTTCTGTTGATAAGAGAACAGAAATAGTTGATGGGAGATTCAGGATACAGGGAGGCTTCCTCAGATCCGGGTCTGAGATTGGAGATAAACTCCATCTTTGAATCTCCGAATCTGGTGACTGTTCTGGTCATGTAGAAAGTGTCGGACAGATAGTTGAGCTGATCAACATCCGACTGCCAGTTATCATTGTTTATGTTTTGTGGATACAGATTGGTTCCGTCATTTCCTGGAACAATTCTGATCACGGAATTTGTGGATGCCCAGAGGATTCTGGACAACATATATTTCTGATAGTTGAATACCGACTTGAAGCCGTCAATGCCCTCGCTGTTAACAAGGGAGGCTCTTCTGGTGCTGTTGCTGGTTCTTTTGAAAGTAGGGACGTCGATCTGCATAGTGGCCACCTCGGGCGTTTAAGTAAGATTTTTTTACTGAGAATTTGACAGCATCTTCTTGCTGGTCTTTCCAGGCCAGTATCTCAAGAGTGCTCTCCGGAACAAGCTGTTCCATGACTGGAATAAGTTTTCGTTTTTCCAGCCGGTTCATATTTACTGACATTGCTCTGCAAGAGACCCAGTCAAAGCAGTAGATACTCTTGTTCAACTTTTTCTTTTTGCTATAGTTGAGTAGAAGTTGATCAAGAAATATCAGGGCTTCTTCCGGATCCTCGAAAGAGTAGATGCAGTTGGTTGTTACGATGTTGTAGATTTCCATATTAGAAATCCATAGTCATCTGTGTGTAACTCGTACTTGTGGCTGGAACAAATTCTGCAGGATTATCGCCTGCTTTATGCCAGGAAGGTTTGAACTCACCTGACCACATGTTGTACTTCGGATATGCCTTCTCGTATCCTGTCTGTCCTTTAACCTTCCACAGCTTTGCCTGCTCCTCTGTGCAGGAAGCGCTGAACTTGCAACCTGACTTATAATTGGAACAGCCAATGAAGGGTTTCTCGGATTTATCTCTTAAAACAAGAGTACCTGTATGACATGCAGGACACTGTTGTCCAGGTTCATAACATACAGATTCTTCTTTCTTGATGTAATCAGCAATGGCTTGATACAATGTAGGAGACACGTCTCTGAGTGTCTCCATAGCCATTCTGAACTTTACTTCTTTAATAGAGGGTGTCGTTGCTGACATCTCTACAACTCCTTTTCTGCTTCTTAATTTCCTGTTTCCATACAGCTTTTAGAAGTTCACTGCACTTATCAATAAGTTCATCGGCTTGTTTCTCTAAGTCATCTTCTTCCTCCTTGTTTCTTGCCATCTGAATGGTCTTGTACTTGCACTTCTTGTCAGGACAGGTTTCCGGATCACCAAAACAAATGAACTCTCCTGGAGTATTTGCTTCTATTTCATCTGCACTTGTAATTTCAGCGCAGCAGCGCTTATACTTATTAAGCTTGGCTTTGAGCAGTCCGGACTTGAGCTTTCCTTCGTAAACGATTTTGTTATCATCCCATACAATACACTGCGTGGGGACAAACTCTCCTTCGTTGCGAAAAGCAGAGCAACAAATGCTCAGAGGGTTGTGCTTGTTGCATCCTCGCATCTGTGCGATGGATCCTGTACAAGACGTGTAGTTGGCTTCGATTTTCTTGATTAGGTGTTTGAACTGTGCGTTGTCCATAATAGGTATCCTTATAGTTGTTAATAGGACACTTACTATAGCACAAAGTTTTCGTTTTTCAAGGGCTATTAAATTATAGACTCATATGAGGCTGTTTCATTGCCCTGCGTGGTTTCTTCTTCCAGTTCTGCTACGTTTACAAAGTTTCCATTCTTCGAAGGTGCGTATCCCTGCAGCAGTTTGAATCTTGCGTGCTCGCCATCAAGTTCCACTACACATTCAGATGGGAAAGACTTACGACATTTATCACAGACGAACCAGCATCTGTGATTTTCATCCTGCTTTCCAATCGTAATTGCATAGTCAACCCAGTTAGCTGCGCTCTTGATATTCTGCAGCTCTGTACAAGTTGGTTTCCTCGAAGGAAGTGCCTTCTTCAGATCAGGTACAAGCTGATGAAAGACAATCACACGAGTGCGATACTTCTTTGCCACCTGTACTAATCCCATAAGCATCTCAGAAGCTATATTGATGTAGTTGGTGATAACACCAATATCTATACCTCTGATGGATGCTATTCTTGCAACAGCTGCGCCAAGCCAGTCAACAATGATATAAGACGGGGTCTTTCCCTGGTCACACAGAAGCTTGGTTCTCTTTTCAATGGAGTAAGCTGAGCCATCATCTTCCGGATCATCAGGATCCATCTGATCATTATTGGTGAAATCTGTTGCAGCCATCTTATCTTGTGAAGAAGAGACAACTGCATTAAACCTTTCCTGGATCTCTGCAGGCAGAGCATCAAACTCCTGCGTTCTAAGCAGGTCCAAAGAATATCCTGTAATAAATGAGACAAGTCGCTGCATCAGGTCTCCATCAAACGGCTGTTCATATGTCGCCCACTGCACATAATTTCCTTGAAGCAATTGAGCACCTAGAAACTGGACAGCTGAGATGGACTTGCCACCGCCTGACAGACCTGCTACAAGACAAACCTCACCCTCGGACATACCTCCGTTTGTCACTTTATCGAAGTGAGCTACACCCATTGGAAGCTTGGGTACTCTCTTCAGATACTTGGTTACATGCATAAGAGGATTGATAAAGAGCTTCCTTTCTTCCTCTTCACCATTCAGATCCTCCTGCCAGTCTTTTCCCTGATTTACCAGCTGGGAGATATCTTTGAAGCTTTTCGAAGATACAACTGCTCTGGACAAAACTCTTTGGGTTGCCTCATCAAGAGCAGCTTCCAGATACTGCTTTCCAAGATCATGATCAATCTCGAAAGTTTCGTCTGTGTACTTTTCACAGATTTCCTTGAGCTTGTCTTTGTTCTCGGACAGCATATCAGCTGTCTTAAGCTTTTCCAGAACAGCAGATGTAAAGTTGTACTTGTCGAACTTACCTGTTTTCTTGGCTTCAATGAGCTTTGCAATATAGGTGGTCCAAATGAGTGCAAGATGCGGTCTCTGTCTCGCCGGAAACAGATCTGCACCTTTCTTCGTAAGCTTTAGAGCTGCCTGCCTGAGCGCCTTGTCTCTTAGACAATACAGCAGAGCCAGATCATTTCTGTCTAACAACATTATAATCCTCCTCTGCAACTTTCAGGCAGTTTCTCAACTGCTGTCGGATATCTCTTTTTGTATTCAATAGCATCAGCTTTGTACTTTTCTGCCATCTTAATACCAGCACTTGCATAGAGGAAGTAGAGAACGTGAGGCATGACTGCTGCTTCAAGTTGGAACTGGACAACAGACATAGCTATGTCATTCTCAACAAGCTTGGAAAGCAACAGACCTGCATTATACAGATGTTGCGCCAAGCTATTTTCCTCGTTCTTAGTCTGGTCTACAAATCTTCTGATGAGATCTGTGTCTTGAAAAGCTGCTGCAGGATACTGATCCGGCTTTCTATGTTCCATTACATATGTTACAAAACCATATGCAGATTGAACACCTGCGTCGTTCAACTTATCCTTCAGCTGACTGAGCTTTACTTTAACTGGGATCAGGTCTTTGAGTTCCTGATAAGTTACCATTTCTTCACATTGTGTAGGTGTTGTCTACATCGTCTAAAACTGCCTCAGATTGAGAAATTACCAAGACAGAGCCTTCATCACCTGCAAGAGCCTCTACAAGAGATCTGTATAGTGTTGCTGCCATGAACTTGTTCTCTGGTGACAACGCTGCATCTGTCTCATCAACACAGATAGTATTGATGTCTGGAGCAACTGTAGCAATTAGTGCCATCTGTATGGCAATGGATGCAACAGCTTTCTGAGCACCTGATAACTGTGCTGACGGATGCTCAATCTCGGAGTCTTCCATCTTATACTTGAACAAGCGTTCTTGTGGATCAAGTCTGATACTGAAAGGCATCTCAGACAGCGTCATGTATTCCGTGATGAAATGATTCAATCTGCTGATCTGATTTTGCATATACCTTGCTTGGGCTCTCTTCTGTGAGAGAACATCTCTTGTTCTTGTAAAAACCTCTCTGATTTTATTGTTTCTCTCATAGGCAGCTTTATCTTGTGCACACTGTTCCAGCACCTGCGTGTAGAACTTTTTGTTAGCCTCTGCTGTTGACATCTCTTTCAGAATTTCCTGAGTATCCTGTTGTTTAAGAGCAATAAGACTCTCAAGATGTTCTTTAGTTCTGATGCTCTCCCCATCGGCCACCTTTTCCTGTTTTAAAGTTTCAACATTTCCCTCTAGTTTTTTCAAGGCCTCCTGTGTTTGCTTAATTTTAAGGAACCAAAAATCCTGATCCAGAAAAGCCAAAAACTGTTCGGATAGCTTTTTGGTGTTCTCATACTGAGACAATGTAAGCTTAGCTTTTTCCAGCTGCATAATAAGATCTTTAGATCTCTCCTTAGGATTCACACCTGTAAAAAGTTCCTGCTTATTAAGCATATACTTCTGCTTGTCGTTAATTTCAGAGTTACAAAGCTCACACTTATTAGGACAATGTGAAAACTTCTCTGTTGTTTTGTCAAGATCCTCGATCAGCTTATTAAGGTTCCTGATTTCCATCTTCACATAAGTGATGTCATCATCTGCGTCGGAAATAATTTTATTGGTCTTTTCTCTTTCCTCTTGCAGTTCCTCCAGTGTACTGTAGGTATTCTGCAATTCGGTACCAGCATGCTTCTGCCAGACTTCAATATTGTTTTTGGCAGTGATAATGCGGCTTTCAATTGCAGTGATCAGCTGTCTCTGCACTTCTGGATCTTTCAGATCTTGATAGTGGACCAACTGCTCAGATGCCTTATCTAAGGCTTCTTTGGTGCTTAGGAGTGCTTTTGTCAGCATTTCCGTGTCAGGTCTGTCTTGATCTTGTTCAGGCATTGCACCTGAATTGACCTTTCTGCTTCACTGCGACTCTTACGAGTCACTCCACAGACACAACGGGACTGACCGTCCCTGACTTCATTAAATTAAGAGCTGCATTAAGGTCCCTGTCTATTGAGAGACCACATGCTTCGCATGTATAAGTTCTATCAGAAAGCTGTAAGTCCTTCTTAATATGACCGCATCTAGAGCAGGTCTTTGAAGAAGGGAAATAGCGATTAACCTTAACAAGCTTCTGAACTTTATATTCAAGCTGAAAGAGTATCATGCTCATCATAGAAGAGTTAAAGGTCTTTCTTAAACTCTTCCATTTAGCTTTATCTTTCATCTCTTGAATATCTAAGTCTTCAACAACTACTGTACCGTGGCTCTTGGTTATGTTAGTTGTGAACTTATGACTTACATCCTTTCGGATGTTGTTAATGCGAATCTGTATTCTTTGTTTACGCTTTAACAGCTTCTTATGATTATTGGTCTTTGAAGACTTGCTTCTTGCAAGTCTCTTCTGGTACTTCTTGAGATGTTTCTCAAGTCTCTGCATCTTTTCCTCTGGAAGAGTACAGACTGTACCATCACTTGCTATAGCTGGAACAGCTAGGCCTACGTCAATACCAACAACGCTGTTAATGTTATTACACTTGGGTCTTACATCTTCTACAGTATCTACAGTTACTACCAGATGCCATTGATCAGCATAATGGGTAACTGTGTATCCCTGTATCTTCCCATTGTATCTTAGAAGCTCTGCGAGCTTCACTCTGCCGATGTTTGGAAGGTTGATACAACGACCGTACCATTTAGCTTTGTTATTTGGGATATAGAAGCTCTCTTTACCACCCTTCTTATGAAGTGTGGGTTTCTTTGTAAGACCTTTGAAGAAACTCTTATATGCTTTACCAAGATTAAGGATAGCCTGTTGCTGAGCATTTCTCGATGTCTCATTAGCCCATTCAGGCTTTTCAATTGTCCACAGCTTGCTTAATCCAAAGGCACTTGGCTTTTCAGTTGCTTTATAAAGAGATTCCCATCTCTTAAGAGCCCAGTTATAAGCGTATCTTGATGCACCAAGAGTATTACACAGTTGTCTGTGCTGCTCTTTAGTGGGATACATTCTTATGATATGTGCTCTTAACATAGGTTTCCTTGAGTTTCTTTACACTACGTGTAAAGCGTAAATTGTCAAATAATGAAGTCTTGGTCAAGACCAAGGTTCTGTTCAACAAGGCTTACCAAACCTTGTCAGGTTTCTGGATGTCATCCCAGACCACTCTTACACTTTCGTGTAAGCACTGACTATTTCATTTACCTGTTCCCAGGTAAGAGTACTTCCCCTTGCTTCTGTGTCTATGACACACGGTATGCTCGGGTACTGCCTTACGGCATAGTCGATGAACCTTTCTTCGTAGAGGCGGTCTGTCTCTACGAGACTCGGCTGCTTGATTTCCCATTGTTATTGCTACTTAGCACATGTACGAAGTACATGCTTTTATCTCAGCTTATAGCATCCCTCTACTTGTTTCTGCTTTCGCTCCATATAGGCAAGAGGGCTTTAGGGTATTCCAGCAATTCACTTTCTTATTCAACAACCATTACTGGTTGAGGGTACCATACTTTACACTATGCAAAGATAAGTTATCTTTGAGTATAAAGGTTTGATACACTTAAGCTTTTCCTTCGCCTCTACGGCCCTGGAATCGAAATCTGATCTGAGGAACGCAATTGTGTCAGATGTGACTTTCAGCGAGTCCCTGAGCTTTTCCAGCTTCTTGGTATCGAAGATCTGTGCAAGGAAAGTTGTAATAGCTGTAGATGGTGCAGTAAGCAGCCATGAAGAATTTTCCTGTCTTACCCATATCAGCTGAGCCAATACAGGTAACTGTACACCAACCTTGTCTTCGAGCCACTGATTGACCTTCTGTCTCTGGAGAATAAGATCCTTTCCCTCTCTAATGGAGAGGGAATCTTTATACTTTGCACCAGTGAGCGTATAGCGCTTGACTCTGTAGCTTTCACCATCTGTCTCAAACTCCAGCTCAGCATATCCAGGTATCTGTTCATCATCTTTCTGCAATGAGCTTTGTGTTCCCCAGGCTGGATCACACCAGCCTGTAAGAGCATATACAAAGCCTCTGAACAGATTGGACTTCCCTGAGAAGTTGGGACCTATAATGGCCGTCATTCCCTGCTGAAAGTCTAATACCCTGTGTGCATGCTGACAGAAGTTGCTCAGTATGAGTTTCTTCGGTTTCAGCATATTGTCACTCCACTGAAAGTGTGAATGTTCTGATGACTTTGGACTTGTAGTAAACCTTTGCTGTCATGATGGGAGATACAGCTTCATCGATAAGCTCAGCGATAGCCTCTGCAAAGGATTCCCTGATCTTGGTGACAGGATAATCACCATCTTTGAACAGGATGCCTTTGATACCTGAAATAGAGTTATCCGCAGATATGACCACCAGATTGAGCATAGATTCCTTGAACTTAGTCTTTGCTGTCTGCATATCAGGCACATCAATTGCAGACTTCACGCAGTTCACGACATGCATGTTGAGTGTGGTGGTAATTGTCAGTGAGACTTTCATGTTCAGCTCCTTATTGCTTTCCATTTGGTTAAGACGGAATCCAGAAATGCTACTGGATCGTCAGTTTTCAGTAAGTGGTCTGTAACGGCTTTTATCTGTTTGCCGTATACAGGTTCTGTCTGTTCTATTTCCTGCAAGATAGCTTCTTCCAGTGTGCAGGCCTGTACTTCAGCAGCCTGTGAACTGTCAGATAGATCATCAAGCATAGACTGCCTTTTGAAGATTACAATGAAGTTCTCTTTGATTGATGCAGGTACAGCTGGAAGCTTCTGATCTGCGTTGAGTGAAACGATTACTGCAGGTGGTAACTCAGGAAGAGGGTTTTTAAAGCCCTCTAAGACCTTACAAAGATCAAACCCAGGTGTTGATCCGTCTAGGAACTTAAAAGCTCTTGTAGGGGCCTTAGAAGCCTTTATTTGGCCTTTCTCGATCCTACAGTGATAGCAGGTATTCTTTGCTTGCTGTAAATCCTGGGGAACTAAGGGTCCCGGACTACATAGAACAATGTTTGGTACCTTGTTGATGATCTTATGGACATGAACATGTCCTGCAAGCACAATGACCTTCTGATCCCCGAAGATACCAGTAAGATCATCGTAGCTCAGTTCAAAAGCACCTGGAATGGATAAGATTTCCTTGAATGCCTGATGAAGTACAATGACCTTTGTTCCCATTCCAGGTGGATAGTCAGCGACTGTCTGCAGAAATTCTAGAAGCTCTTCTCTGCTGGTTGTGTAGTCATGACCGAACAGGGACAGGTATGTTGCTTCATCTGGTTTTACAGGTGTGTCTGACAGAAGAACAAGTTTCTCTGCCGGAAGCATCATGGACAACCAGGTAGGATAAGTCTTATCGTGGTTACCTATGACAGCATAAACTTTTCTGTACCTCGCAAGGAACAGCTGTACTTGAGCCACGTCTGCTGCCTTTGGTCTGGTGACATCAAACAGGTCACCGCAGTCTATAAGAACATCATCGTTGCTTCCTGGATAAAGTTCCAGAGTTGTGTAGCTGTCTCCTATCAGCTTTGTACAGTTGTTCCATAATCGTTCCTTGATATGGAGATCTGCTGTTATGTGAATCATTCTTCTCCTTTCTCTCACGCACATGCGTATTTTTTTTTTCGAAACAGTGGGTAGCGACTGCAAGGAGCGAGGGTCCCACTGGTGAGAAATCTCTAAAGGATATAAGTCTTACACTGGTAAGATACTCTGTATAAAGGCTATCTTAAAACCAAGAATTATAATTGATTGCGCAAGTTTTTTGCGGTGAGCAAAAAAGCTAAGCAATCCCAAGCGATGGGCAGCGCTAGCAACCGAGCGCGGTAAGCCAGTGCTGCGCACTTTGCAGCACTGAAGCCTATGACATAGCGGAGCGTTGTCACACAGCTCACCGCACCCTTTGCAGCTCAGTGCTGCTCAACTAGGTGTGCAAGTACTCTGCATGCTGCTGATGTCCTGCAAGTACTATGCACGCTATGCTTTGTGCTACGCACCAGGAAGCAGCAAACAGTATGGCCTGGCGGTCAGGCAAGCTGACCCTCGGCGGAGCTCGCCATTTTTGGCAGCTCGCCCGCCTCAAACAAAAGCAGGACTAACGTCCTTCTTTTGTGGACTTAAATCTTGATTCCAGATAGCCAGTGTAGTGAGCTTAGTCCTACGGACCGAAGGGACCTGGTAAATTACTAAGGTGTCGCAGTGATTTTTGTTGTGAAACTAAAAAATCACGAGACGAATTATATTTTATGTAAAATAGAATTAAATATACCCGCAGGCATACGCGTATATATAATATATAATTAATTACGCACAGAGGCCTGTGCATACGCGTGTATATTTAATTAAATTAAGCAACCCTAGTTTTCCATCCTTAAACCACTGTATGAATCACTGCCATCATACAGATAACCGTGTACAGGACATAGTGGATCTATAACCCTTTTCCAACCATGTCCCCTTGCTTCTTTGTTCTTCTCCTTATCACAAGTGCAGTCTCGACATGTGTTCCACATTCTGAGTCTGTTTGTAATATCTTTGCTGTTTTTATATGCCTTTATGCCTTTATACGTACAGACAGCAGCTTCTGCTGTATCTATAATCTCATTCAGGGCTTCCAGCATAGGTCTATCTACCTTCCCCTCCTTTACACCTTTCAGATAGCCTTGGCAGACAGATATGATCTTATACAACTGTTTTATATTCAGCTTAGCATTTTCATTAGAGGTCAAGATCTTCATCTGTTGTCTTTCCCTCCTTATTCTTGCTGAAGTACTTCATAATTATTTTATATGGTTGCTCCTCCAATTTTCTTGACCCTTTAAACTGACCATGAATAGGGCAGAACTTATCATAGACTCTTCTGTATCTTTTGGACTTAGCCTTTACATTGGCTTCGATGTTTTCTTGTGTCTTGTAGCATGTACATCCCTTTACTTGATGCCAGAGATCGAGATCTGCTTTAATACGTTCTTTATCCAGAAGATCCAGACCAGTATCTTTCATCTCCAACAGGTCTTTGAGTCCAGTCTCGCCCATATCCAGCATACAGATCATAGGGCACAGATATCGAGCAGGCATATTGTGCTCCCCTGCATATGAGATCTCATTCATTAATGCTTTCAAGATTCTTTTGAATCTATCTACACTCTGTTCCGCTTCCGCTGTCAGTTCCTTTGTTATTGTTCTCGTTACACCATACTTAAAAGTCTTATTTGCTTTTTCTGTCTTTTCCATCATAGTACTCCTTAGCAGATGAGACATTGCTGTCTATTCCATGAAGGGGTCCCTTGGCTGCAATATAGGGACCCCTTCTCATTTTCTTATTTTCCTGTTCCCATGAACCTTTCCAGCCATTTATAGAAAGCTTCATCGTTCATGTTTTCAGGCTCTTCCTGCTCTTTACAGCGACTACCCTTACATTGATCCGTCTTTGCTCTCTTCTTTCGTTCGAGAGGCTTTTCCTGCTCTTTATTGGGTTCTACAAGGCTAAGCCCATGGATTGGACATGCCATATCATAGATGAAATCACCTGAACCCAAATCCTCATAGTTGTCCAGACGAGGACATGTACACCGCTCATTTTTGAGCCAATAACTGTGCCAATTTTTGTCCACAGGGACTTCCCATAGTGTCTGCAATGCAAACTCTGTCTGTGTTAACAGTCCTCTAAGCACCTTGATGACATCAGGCTTCGCCTTATCGTCAACAGCATTTTCCAACATGATGTTGATTTCCTTTGCTATGCATTGCAGCTGTCTGATGTTTCTGAACTGGATGTCTGAAATCTTCTTTCTCTGTTCCTTGAAGTTGATCATTTTGTTTTCCTTAGGTGATTGTGCTTGGTTTTATTGATAGTAAGATTCACGATTTTATTATCAACATAGATGAAAGACATATGCACACAGTCAGATTCATCAAGCCACTTATTAAGTACTTTCTGAATCTCTTTTCTTCTCTGGGCTACCCTGCAATCTTCTGCTTTTAGGCTACAATACTCTTTTTCATTACAGCCTACCACTTGCAGAAGCTTCTTTTTGCTTCTATTGATGCATCTCACCGCGTGTAGTGCAAAAACGATAGCTACTTCCAGATTATAATGGCAGTCAGTTGTCCTAGAGATCAGTTCAGGTGGCTTGTTGCTATAGTTCTTATAGTACTCCACCAAGATGTCATACATAATCGCTTTTCTTGTGGTCATCTGTGACCTCCTTATTAGGCGTAGCGCTATGGTTGTGCTTGGTTTTATTTATTGTGATTTCTACCTGCTTATTATCAGCACAGGTGAGAGTCATGTGCACAGAGTCACATTCTTCAAGCAACTTATTAAGTGTCTCATAAAGACCTTTCTTTATACCTGCTGCACTGTGTGCGTCTGCATCGATACCATACAAATCTTTGTGGGTATAGCCCGTGATTCTCAGCAGCTTCTTTTTACTGGTGTTACTTTCTTTTGTAGTTTTTATAGCTGTAGCAATAGCCAGCTTTTTGTGATAAAAGAACTCTGACTGCCTGGATATCAACTCAGGTGGTCTATCATTATATATCTTGTAATGCTTGACCGAAATCTCGTATTTGATGACTTTTCTTGTAATCATCTGTGAACTCCTTTCAAAATTGTTCAGTGAGTCTGCTTATCTCAAGTCGGATATTGTACCCGTTCTCATACACTGCTGTCATTAATGCTGTGTCTACTTCAGGATCTTTCAGCCACTCTGCAATTGCCTCTATGGCTTTCTTTGTGCTGCATACATTTTTCCCTTCTCTAGCAAGAGCCTCATATATGTAATACTCATTTTTATCTGTTGCATGTACACCAAGAAGCTTCTTTTTCCCTTTATTTATGCTGTTGAAAGTCTGTAAGCACAGGCGAAGGTCTCTTGCTACAAATGCTTTTCTGTTAAGCACCTTATAAGACGGATATTTATAGCGCTCGAAAATCAGCAACCAACCGATATATTCTTCGTACATGGTTATTCCCCCGTATGTATCGCGCCTATTTCCTGCACTTGTCCGGACTCTTTTCCTGTGACAATGCTGAAGGCCTGGATTTTAAGGTCTTCCAGCTGACATATGAATTCATAGCCAGTGAACAATGTAGGCTTCCAGTAATGTATGTCACCTTTCTTGTCGAACAGCTCAATTGTCTGGAAGTCTTTCTTCTTATGATTAAGGAACTTCTTAATCTTTGTGATGACGACTTCATCGATGTAGCTGTCCTCAACATTCATTTCTTTTGCTGAAGTCAGCACCATGTTTTTGTCTTTAAACGTTTCAGTTGTTCTCCACATAGTCCTTGTCCTCCTGTATGTAGATTTTAATGTCTCTTGTGTTGGTACACATAAGAAGACACATCTGATTCAGTTTCAGTTTTGCACAATTGGTTTCAAACCATTTAAGTGCTTTGTTGAAAGCGTCTCTTGGTTTTGATCTTCTGTTGATTCCTGTGGTTTCGAGAAAGACCATACCCTTTGATCTTTTCATAATAGACGTTACATCAGAGACGCGCAGCTTATTTTTAGCAGCTGCAAATTTGTTTTCTGTTACGAATTTCCAAAAGCACCTGGCAATAGGACCATCTGGTTTCTTTGTGTCAACAAGCGCGTATGGTCTGGTTGCTATCAGTTCACCACCAGTAGCCTCAACAATAACTGTTACTTTAACAAGCATCTTCTTTCTCCTCCTGTATGTAAATAACGATATCTCTGTCTTTTGTCTGTAGTGTAAGTTTAGCCTGTGTTACTTTCTCATGTTCATCAACGAGCCACATTACAAGGTCGTTAAAGACCTTTCTGGGTGTCCTAATATGAAATAGGGCTGCCCAACAGGCATTACCTCTCTTAGGTACTTGCTTGATGTCATCAGAATCAGGACTGAAATATTCAGCTGCATGTACAAACAGTTCTTTATTGTCAGCAAACAGATATGTTTCCATATCCTTCCAGAACTGCTCAACATTCGGTGCTGTTTTCAAGTCTTCTGAATCAAATCGTAAAGGGCGATCTGCAAAGATTAGTTCGCCCTTCTGTGACATCGTAATAGCTGTTACTTTAAGCTGCACGTTTTTATTCTTTCCTGTAAGTTATACAGACAGTTATTACTCTGTCTCTTGGTGTTGTGAAGTCCATCTGCATGAGTGCAAACTTAGGTTCAAACATAAAGCAGAACTTCTTAAATACCTTGCTTGCTGTCTCACCATTACCACCATACAAAAGAACTCTCGACGTGTCCCCCTTTTTAATGCCTATACAAGTGCCGAATGACATTTTTTGTTTTGCGGCCATCAGTCTGTTATTGCTGATGTACCACCACAAATAGTCAACGTCTTCTTTATCCAGGCTTCTGTAAAAGTACTTATATGTTGTTACTGTGAAAAAATTACCTCGTATCCAACGCTCAGATACAATATTTATTTCGTAGTAAGCCATAGTCATTTCTCCTTCTTTGGTGTTATGTAGATGTCAATCCAACGGTATGGTGTTTTGATATCTACTTCCAGTTGTGCATAGTCAGCAGCATATGTTTCAAGGTTGTTGAAGAGGTTCAGCAGCCATGATCTAAGAGCTCTGCCAAATAACATATACGAGCCTACGTTGCCTTCATACGGCATAATACGACCCCCACCTTTCTCAAACAAAAAGAAGGCATTTAAGCTGATCTGCTTCTTTGCTCCGAAGTCACTATCTGTTCTGATTTTGTTCCAGATCTTATTAAACCAAAACGCTGGTTCTGGGATACAAGAGCAATCCGTTGTTATGATCCTGTGGCTCTTTTGGTCACGAACAATGATGTCAAATTGGTAGGTCATGAGAATCTCCATGGGTTGTGGTCATCGTCATCATCTCTGTCGTCCTTAATCTTCGACGATCTCGGCTTCAAGAACTTCATCGCACCGAGAATAATAAGGACTATGAAGATCCCCACCAGCAAATTGGTTGGAATTAGAAGGCTGATCACTAATACGCCCACAATCAACAATACAAGGTTTCGGTTCAGGTTTTTCATTCAATTGTCTCCATAAAGCAAAACACCGAGCTTTAGTTTGCTCGGTGTCACGTTTTCTTTGTTGTTCTTCTCTTAAGAACTTATCAAGTTCTGTCTCTTTTCCGAGAAGAAGTTCTGTTATCCACTTTACCACATTGATCACTGCATGAAGATTTACTCTGAGGAGATATGACAAATGCAGCAGAGGGCCTTTTCCTCTATTGCGTTCTGCCTGTCATAAATGTATCTTGTCTTACAAGACGCTGCTCAGGAGATATTCCTGCGTGTACGATAAACTTCAAAGCTGATTTAGACATACGTGTTTTTCCTTTCGTTTTCTAAATAGCTTTGCTCGTTGCAGGCAGTTTTGCAGTTTTTATGGTTTTATGGTTTTATGATTTTGAGGTTTAGATGAACATTTACAATAGTTTGAAGTTAGCTATTTAGTCTATACAGACAGGCAAGCTAAAGACCTTTATCCCTTTGTTGTCTATTTTTACGGCCAAGGGAAGACCTTTGACTTTGAAATTACATTATCAGTTTGCTCCTCTGTTTAATGTTGTTTATCCCAGACAGCAGATTTGGATGACTGGCCGTCAGGTGGGCAAAACCTGGCAGCTGTGTGAATCTTAGTCTTTGAGATCAGCCTTTATTCCTTTTTATGATATTCTGCATATCTAGCCCAGAGATTAGCAGAGAACAAGATATCATTCTACAATCCTCAGACCGCTTCTTTAGTCATCTCCTATAGCGGATAAGCTTATAAGGCATGCTGAAGCACAGAAGGTCCTTTTAAAGCAATTTAAGAACGGTTCCTTTATGTATCTGGGAACTGCATATGCCAATGCTGACGCACTTCGAGGTCTTTCAGGCTGTGCACAAGTTGTAGTTGATGAAACTGCTGATATTGATTTCTAGTTTGTTCCTATTATACAAGAAGTTATGTCCGCCAACATAAGACACGGCTACACTGTATTTGCAGGTACACCAACTACAACAGATACAACATGCGGTTTGCTCTGGGCCAAGTCTTCTCAGGCGTAGTGGATAATAAGATGCACTCACTGCAATCACTTCAATATACCTAATCCGGATCATGACTTACTGTAGATGATAGGCAAGTAGGGACTCGTCTGTTCCAAGTGCAAGAGATCCGTATCACCAGGTAACGGCTGTTATGTACATGCTATTCCTTAGCTGCAGAGAGAATTGCCCGGTTATCATATATCTCAGACAATACATCCTCTGCATCTTATCAAGGATCCAACTACTGGTGAGCCTAAGAAATGGTATGCTCTTTTATCAAAGATAGACACTTATCCTAAGCTGCAATTATACAACGAAGTCTTTGGCTGGCCATTCGATTAGGCTATCAATCCTCTGACTTTAAAGGATCTTATAGATTCCCAGAATTAGTATCAGTTCAAGAATGCCTTTTAGTGTGCTGATGTTATAAACCAGTACAGATGTTTAGCCATAGGTGTTGACTGGGATGGTGGGGGAATGCAGTCAGAGTCTTTCACAGCAGCCTGCATAGTGGGCTTAAGAAGGGATTCCAACAAGATTGACATACTCTATGGTAAGAGATGGCCTAAATACTCTTCACCAACGTAGCAGGCCTAGGAACTGATGTCCTGGGTGTAGAGACTTGGTCCTGATATCTTTGCTCACGATAATACTGGTGCAGGTTTTCTAAGAATGTAGATAATGAAGCAGAAAGGTCTGTTACAGACAGAAACAACACCTGTTCCATATAACTACACAAGACCTACATCAGGTGATATCATTAAGTTAAAGAATACAGACAGATAGGCTGACTTCTACTATTATACAATAGACAAATCCAGAAGTCTGGCTGTTACAATACAGGCAATCAAAGACGGTACTGTAAGCATGCCTAAATTCAACCCTGTAGATAACAGGGAAGTTGTTTTAGACTGGATGGCACTTAAGTAGGACCCAAGACAATCCATGGGTTCCTAGACAGTTGTCTTTATTACAAGAAAACCAGGAAGCCCCGATGACTGGGCACATGCTGTCAATTTCGCATGCTCTGCCATATGGGACAGATATAAGATATATCCTACATTGGGTAAGAAATATGATGTATCAGCTCTGTCTGATGAATATGATAATTTCTCACCAAGATCTTAGTTCGCACAATTTGCAGCTGGTATTTATGAACACAATATGGAGTTTTAATTATGAGTGATTTTACAATCGACCTTAATAAGATGATGGCTTAGACCAGATTGAAAAAGAAAGCCACGCAGTATGAGAACTTCTCAAGTTCCAAGCAAACCTTTGATGAACTCCGGTTCATAGAAGCCATCAACGGCAACTTGGTACTGCGTGGCAGGAATCATAGACCAGACAAAATAATTCCCTTCAATATTGCCTGGAAAAGATTCTGGAATTTCTACAGCATGTGCTGTAATTGGATGAATCATGGTTTCAAGACTCAGTGTGAATAGCTGAAACAAGTTCTGTAGGAGTGGGGAGCTAAAATCCAGTAGGCAGTTAGCCAGAGAGTTGCCTTCGGATAGAAGCCCGACTGGTTTACACCAGAAGCCTCTCAGAAATTGTCTGCAGCTATCAAGAACCTCAAAGAGTCGAACATGATCATCATAATGCAGTAAGTGTTTCTTTATTTCGATGCATTTCCTAGCCTGGTCGCATTGTGTGGAGACACAATGCGCTCAGGCGGTGAAATGATGAAATACGACAATGAACAAAATTGTCCGTTTCTAATGCAGCTAAGACAGCTGTTATGTCAAACACTTACAAAGAAGCATACACTTTATGCCGCCTGTTTTCCGTGGTTTCACCCGGAGGAGCTGCAAGCTCCTCCGGGTGAACGTAGGAAAACGGTGCTGGCTTATTCAAAGTAGAACTTACCAACACTTTCTAGCAGACCTATGACAGGTCTAATTTCTGTATGCTTTTCTCACGCACACTTTACAGAGTCCTTATAGGATCTCTATTTGGTTAAAACCAAATAGATCTCCGGGAGGACACTGTATGTCTTAAGTCTACTTGCACTTAAGCTGTTGAAAACATGACGCTTTCAATATCTGTGCGCAATGCACCATTCACTTACTTAGATCACATCCTTTTGTGTAGGGAATTATTAAATATACAGCAAGGACTGCTGCACTTTCTGAATGGTAATAAGTGATCTGCTTTTGTTCTGCCGAGTACAGCTGATCAGTAGGGACTCGTCCAAGGCCTGTCCAGTACCTTAAGATGAAGCAGTTCTAAAACAAGGCTGCATTTAGCAACCTGTTCCTTCGGCCTAAGCCTCAGGGGGTGTTAAACATTGACATGTTAGTAGGAACCCTAGCCTACCTGTCAATGATTTCTATAAGCCCCTAGTTACTAACTTGCTAGATGTCAGCAAGACTTCGCACAGGGCAGATATAGTCAAATAATGGTGCCCAGGATGGGACTCGAACCCATACGGATTACCCGGCAGATTTTAAGTCTGCTTCGGCTGCCAATTACGACACCTGGGCACATGCTGTTTATTATACATATAGGAATTTAAAAAGCAAATAAAGAGGCTTCTGTAGAGACCGACATTCAGTGGCTAGCGAGCTACTGTTTGCAAATCCATTTTGCAATAAAGTACGCGAGGATGCCATAGAATTGTGTTCTTAAAGCAGTACTACTTTCTTCTGCTTGTAAACAAGACGTTTACAATAGCTCTCTACAGAAGCCTTAAAAAGGAAAGAGATCTTACAGAGACTTTCGCAGATCTTAGGCAGCAGGCTCCGCCTAGCATCTTTGCTTGGTGGCGCCAAATGGCCGTGAGCTGTCGAATTCAGTATTGCGTACTTGAAGTCTCTAATAACAACAGGACGTTGTTAATGTCTCTCTGTAAGATCTCCTAATAAGTAAAAGGAAGACAGGGTGTCAGCTTATTAAGGAAAGCTGACATAAACCTATAGATATTATAATGAAGCTCAAGGTTGCTTCAATACCTATAAGTCTCCCATAAAGCTGATTGGCATATACAGGGAGTGGTATATAGAAAGGAGGTAGTGACTAGAATAAATGATGGAAAAAATTCTAATCACCTTTGTAAGGATCAGCTTTACACCTTTCATGGGATGCGCAGAGCATCCAGTATGACCAAGCCTGTTCAAACAGGCGAGATTTTAAATGGCACTTCTGATACGAATCGAACGTATGACCTACTGTTTAGAGGACAGTCGCTCTATCCAACTGAGCTACAGAAGTAATTAATGGTCCTCCGGGTGTGATTTGAACACACGTGTAACCAGCTACCCTTTCTAGAGCTTATAAGGCCCAGGAGATACCGGAGGTTGGTCGGAGTGACACGACTTGCACGTGCAAGGGAATTAAACCTCAGCTACCCAAAAGCTGCCTGCTGCTATTTACAGACTACACTCCGATGATGTTGTTATAATACATCAAACAGTATTTTTTGTCAAATAGCTGTCTGAACAAATTCGGCACTGGGAGACTCGAACTCCCAATAACTATTAAGTTAAACTGGTACCTAAAACCAGCGCGTCTGCCATTTCGCCAAGTGCCGATGAGTATCTATGGCTATCCCGCCAAAAATCGCATTTGGACTAACTGGATCAAAACCAGTTGTGCTGACTATTACACCACGGGATAGTATTGGAGCCAGCTCCCGGGATTGAACCGGGGACAAACATATTACAGGTATGTGACTCTACCTCTGAGCTAAGCTGGCGTTTGGGAACTGTAGGGCACGATCCTACAACTTTCACGATGTAAACGTGATACTCTAACCAATTGAGTTAAGCTCCCAGTGTTTGTTATCTTACTTCCACTTACTAGAAAAGCAAATAAAGAGAATTCTGTAGAGACTGATTTGTGACTCTGGCCTATGAATGAAGGCCAGAGTCACTCATTAGTTGTTGAGTCATTATCTGCTTGTAAACAAGACGTTTACAATAGCTCTCTACAGAAGCCTTAAAAAGGAAAGAGATCTTACAGAGACTTTCGCAGATCTTAGGCAGCAGGCTCCGCCTAGCATCTTTGCTTGGTGGCGCCAAATGGCCGTGAGCTGTCGAATTCAGTATTGCGTACTTGAAGTCTCTAATAACAACAGGACGTTGTTAATGTCTCTCTGTAAGATCTCCTAATAAGTAAAAGGAAGACAGGGTGTCAGCTTATTAAGGAAAGCTGACATAAACCTATAGATATTATAATGAAGCTCAAGGTTGCTTCAATACCTATAAGTCTCCCATAAAGCTGATTGGCATATACAGGGAGTGGTATATTTTAGGACACAGGTGAGATCGGGGAATCATAGAGATCTCAACTGCGGTGGGGGATCAGCTTTGTACCCCATTACAAGACTCGATTGAGTCAGAAGAAGAGTTTGAAGTCATATAAACTCTTCCAACATATTATGCCAAAAAAAGGGGTATTTTTTAGCTGATTTCTATATGATATTACGCAGCTGCATCAGGGGTGATTATCCCCTGCTTTTTGAGTTCTGTAAGCTGCGTTATTAGCATATTCTGCTGTTGCTTGACATAAGTGATGATTTCATCTACCTAAACGTCCTGTCTGTTGTAATATGCAGTAAATGCAGCCTAATCACCTATAAGCGCCTAATCTATAGGCTGCATCTGATCTTTAGTTAAAGCAGCAAAAGACATATAATCAGGAAGTTTAGATATACCGTCTACTTTCATCAGATTCTGTATATAGACAACTATATCAGGATTGAACTGTTCTTCAGAGTCTCCAATAAGCTATCTGTAAGCCCAAACTCCCCAGCAGCACTATTTTAGATCTACAAATGGTGCTTCATTCTAATTGAAGACATCATTGTTCATTTGAGCTGTACAGGCAAGGAATCCCTAGATGGAAGATGTGTATAGGTCAGTACCTACCATAGATAGGCCTGCCATAAGCTTGTCAAAACCTTTCTGAGAAAGCTTTATTTCAAATGCCTACTAAAAAGCATCTCTTACTATAAGAGGATCCCAATCAAGACATTCAAGACCTAATTTACTTATGGCAGCCAGTGTATAGGTGGTTACCATGCAATTTCCATCTAAGAAAATAGAAGACATTATTCAACCTATTTAAGCATTGTCTTCAGGCCAAGCTAACTCAGGGCAGCTACCTTAGTAAACATTTCCTAGTCATCTTTGCACTGAATATCGTAATAATCATTAAGGAAGCTCTTTATCTGCTCCTTGGATTCAAGCATGGCTTTCTTGGATAGAATAGTGCCTGTGGAAGGAACAGAAAGATAATCCTATGCCTGCTTAATAAGATTGTCCATAGTCTGGCCGTAGCAAGCAGTATATGGATCTTTAAGCTTATTACCGTAGTGGTGTTTCAGCTCATATGTATCATCAATAGCCTTCATAACCTAGCAAACATAACCAGCCATTTTAAATAACTGGTCATCATCAGCATTCTCAACCTGTCTGTACAGCTTGAATACTGCACGCTGCTTATTTTCAGGCATGTCTGTGAGATTGGCTCTCTTCAGGAGCTGATCTGCCATATCAGCAGCATCACCAGCACCATAACCTGCAAGAGAAGCAAGTTTTTCCATATCCTGACTCTACAGATCGAGCTAGTCACAGTAGGGGAACATAGCCTGTGCAATTTTCTGGATATCACCGTAGGAGAGCTTATCTGCATTGTTCTACAGATGTTTAAGAAGCTATGAGACATCCTTCTAAGAAGCCACTTTAGTGATATTTACAGATTTACCACCCTAAAGATCAATCTTTACAGATTCTCTAGGAACTTCAATCTACTAGTTGAAAACTATATCATGGAGTTTAGCAGCTTTTACAAGATTAGCGGATATAAGCTAAACTCTGTCCTGGGAGTAGGACTAAATATCATGCTTGAAATCCTCATAAGATTTAAGGGCTGCCTGTTTTGTATGTATAGGATACATACGTTTCTAAGGATAAGCATAACAAGACTTGTCCAACATCTACATTTACCAGTATTCCTTTAATAAGATTAGACTTTAGTTTCAAGAAGATCAAAAGGTCAACAAAAATGTTAACATACACAGAAAAACAACTGAAAACTATGAATTTAAGCAAGTTCCCTTTATTAGCGGCTGCATTGCAGGCTGCATAGGGATGTCCAACTTGTCCACACAAAAGACCAGACAGAAATTTTATCCGTGCAGCTGTAACCAGATTGCAGAATGATGTGTCTTTTATTCAATTTCTAAGACAGAATTTTAAATTACCTGTTACCATAGGTGATATAACAATAAAAGGATGAATATGAAGCTTGACTTAACATATTAGATAAAGAAAGTGCAGAATACACATAAACCTGCATTTGATATACATGCTTATGTGACATCTTCTGACAGCTAGACAGATATACGTGTGTTCATGATATAGATAGGACCTAAAAACTATCTAGGGGAACCAACTGACAGATTCAGTCATGTTGCTGACTTAGTTGATATGCAGGATTATCCCTCTTAGAGAGACTAGGATATGGCTTACTACAGAACAGACGACATAACACTCAGAGTAAGAAGCCAGTTTATCTGTGATCAGACTGTACAGGCACTTATATAGGAAGTAAAAGAGCTTGTCTAGACTTCCAATGCATTATAGGAAGCCTAGACGTAGAGCACAACAACTATCAGCTTTTCCTGAGGGCATCGTAGATGTCCTGACAAGAATAAGGTGTACCAATACAAAGGGATGGAGCTGCTTTGAATAGAAGCCTTCTATTCCTTATTATATTAGCAACCTATTCTGAAAATGGCAGCAGCTAGTCAGCAAGCTAAACCATCTTACCAGCCCATATATCTTTTTGCTCTCTATTTTGGTCAATATTCTACTGAGCTGTTATTTTAAATAAGCCCTGCAGAACTTTGGCTATCTCTATTTTTGTAGTAATAGGGATGCTATTCAAATCAGCTATATTCTTCTAAGTAAGTTCTAGAGCAACATCTTCTGCTGGTTTGTTCTACAGTAAAGCGATATCCGAATGACTATTTGATCTGAATACGTCGATTAATCCGGCAAGCACTTTTACAGGTATAAAAGGTTTGTTGTCTTTTTTTGACTTAGCTATGCAAAATAGCAGCGTGTGCTTAAGCTCTATACACTCAGGAGGACATTCCTAATAAGCCTACTGCAGATTAGCTAAACATAGCATAAAATGCTATGGATAACCTGTAGCTACTTCCGTTCCTTTAACATAAGCCATACCTACATGTTTCTAAACACAGTCGAAGCATGGCGTTCTCTAATATGATATAGACTAGAACAGATGCGGGTGTAATGTAGATACGGTATCTGGAATCTAGGTAATCACCTAAGGATATGTATCAAAAGAAGCTAGATGCGCCTATACTGTTATACCTAGCTATTTTTTATATTTCTAATATTTATGCAGTATAGCTGTTAATTTCTTCTTGTAAGCTTTATATCTACAAGTAGAACAATTCTTTTTCTTTTGCCTTATAGCTGCAATGATCTGTTTATCTTCCTAACTTATATCAAGCTCTTTATTTAGATATTCCTAAAATAAATCTTTAGATAGCTATACAGCAGGCTACATCGGGATTAGAGCATAATACTATGTCTATGATAAGGCATAGATAGTATTATTTATTATAGTCAGCCAATCGTATGGTCTTATAGTAAAGGCAAAAGCTGTAGCTGTTAACTTACCATTCTAAAGCAGCTAGACTCTGTGATCCTTAAGATTAAATACAGACTGATCAATTTCCAGCATCGGCCTATTCCTTTGCATAAGCATCATATATATCTATTGAAGCGCATTTAAAAGGTTCTTTAAATAGATGCTGCAGTTCCTATATGGTTTTTGCTTTATTTATATCAGTCTAAGCATATAGAAGCTTCTTTACTTTATTACTGCATTTCTGTTCGTTCACAAGATCTGCTACTCTTTTTATTGCGTAACGACCACCCGAGAATCTTGTGTCTGTCAGAATAGCTTTACTTAATTCCGGGAACTACTAAACAGCATGCGATAAATGATATAAAACATTTTGCTTTGAACAAGGCGGTACCATATGTTTGCCAATATCAAGATAGGACATATATGGGTACTGCATTTTTATCATCAGTACCTGAAATAATGCAGGATAGTCTTTTGCCATTTTTGTTAACTTAAGAACCGTATTACTTAAAACCACAAGAAAATTTTGCTAACAGGCTTTCTGTATATTTAAAATAATATGTTCAGGAATGTTCTATGGCACATAGTCCTAATCAGCTACAGCATCCTGCTAAGCAGCGAGCTAATCTACATCAACCTACTATGCACCATCTTGATCATACAGCTTTGATACTTTATTTGTTCTGTGTGTCTCTCGTGTTAAAAAACAACTGGCACACGGCGTATCCTAGTAGTCTTTACCCTAGAATAGTTCAGGATGCTCAGTACGCTACTTACATGGACATTGCATGTTAAATACTCCTAATTCTGTTAAATATAATTAATTTAAACAGATATAGTATCAAGAGCAATCTTCAACAGGTAACCACTAGTATTCAGTTTTCCCTGCTCTTTTTGCAAAAACAAACAACTTAGCCTAATCGTTTTTAGCTAAATCGGAAGCATACTAGGCTATTGTATCGTTTAGAACAAGCGGTGAACATATAGCTTGTGTGACACTAAGCGCATTACTGCCACTCTAATCTTTATATACTTTAATGCCACCTATATAAGCAGAGCGAACCTATCTGCTTAAGTCCTAAATAGAATCCTACTAATTTACTATAACTTTCCACTACTTAACATCCCATTGAATTACACCATCAGGAAAAGCTTTTAGTGCTAATATAAGATATATAGATATACTAGCCTACCCACTTACCTTTTTAGTTGTGGAATACTATTTAACAGTAATGAGCTAATCACCTATAGCTATAATTCCCTAACTGACAGTTATAGAGATCTATAGGGCACCTGTTGTCTATGTATAATTTGCAGGATCTTTATTTATACCATTAATGAACCAGGCACTTATCTAAAAGCCTAGATCACATGGTGATTGCATAGCACCTATACCAGCTCTGGACATACCAAAAGAATTACCGCTTGCAGCTGTGGCTTGTACTGTAGATGCAGCTGACACATAATCTGGAATGGCAATTATAGGTGTAGGATTAAACTAACTTAAAGCGGGTGTAACAAGCAGAACACCAGGTTTTTCCTAAACATCTGAAGTATAATCAGATATAGTATTAAGATACTAACCAAAAGGACTTATATTAGCTGTTGCTATTTTTAAAAACCAATCAACAAGACCTTGTCCAGAGAACGGATCATAACCGCCGTCTTTACATTGACCTATAGTAGCATCAGCTACAGAGCTCAGATCTATATATGGTGTTGAATTTATTATATACTAGTAAGCTCTTGGCAGATTCTTGAAATTATCCGGTGACTTCTAGCCTCGTTTAGCTGTAGATCCTTTATAGTTAATTATATCGCTTGTAATCTACAGCGTCTTTTTGATTTTATCCTCGATACCAATACATTGGTACTACTTAACACCACATGTATCTTTAGCTATATGTATCATACTGAGCCTTTATCGAGAGTTAAAGTCAACGTATCAGTTTCTAAAGATGGCTCTATCGTTACAGAGCCACTAGGATAGAACAAGACATTACCTGTATAGCCGTTTATAGATAAGACACCATACTGTTGTTCCTGTATCTACTCCTAGGTCATAAGCTAATAATCACCAGTATTAAACTATGGCCACTGCTTCCAACCATAAGGTTTACCTAAACCCTTACCTGGATTACATGTTATTTTTAGTGTACCATTTTGATAAGAGACCTGTGTATTATAGCCATCAGAGAAGTTCAAAGTCTACAACTACTGTTGTTTCTATACAGCAAGACTTACTTCCCCCTTACTTATAAGGGGACTGCAACTTATAAAGAGCTTATAACCTTTCTAATGAATTAGTAGACATGATACACTCAATATAAGATTGGCATCTGTGCACTAAGGAACAGTCTAAGCATGCTATATGAAAGAATTAGCTGTATCAACTATACCAGACTAATCTTGGAACATATCTGCTTTTAAATCATAATAAAAATAAAACTATTTAGCTTTAACAGTATCTAATACTTTAAATTTAAGAAGCTTATTAAAACAATTTATTATAGCAACAGAAAACCAAGTACCAGCAGCTGTCTAACCTGTTTTATAAGGAAGCAGTAATGATATTCTTATGTCGTAGATAGCCTAAGCAAGTTTTTTATTATGCTATGAATAACAAGATAATTGAAAAGGATAAAAAACAGAAGGGTTTTTTATATTCTAATTAAACATCTTTTACTCCAGCTAGCTGTATACCGTTATCTGACAGAACACGAAGATTTGATAGTGTTCTATGTTTTATTACAACATGTCTTTTTCCTAGAGGCTAACCATTTATAGTTTTTAGAGACTATGTGCTGGAAGCTGGAACATCACCATACACAGAAATCGATATATTTCCCTCAGTATCTGTGTATATAATATTATCAGTCAGTTGAATATAGTCTGAGTTCTATTTGTTTATTTTTAAATCTTGAATACCTGTTATAGCGCAACAAGACAAACACTAGTTCAACAAACAAAAATTGGTTTTAGAAAAATTTAGAGCTTTGTCCGTTTGCTACCTGAGAACAGCCTATAGAATATTAAAAAAAGACTTCTAGTAGCTCATTATACCACAAGCACAGCTGAATTCATTTTTTATAAAACAAACCTAAGAATCAGGTATAACAATGCATATGTAACTAACGGTAAAACCAGTATCTTTAAACTATATACTTATTTTATTATTGTTCAGACTTATTTTTGATATATGTAACTAAATACAAGGCTTACTAACCGATATATTAATCCCTGTAATACTTCCAGCAGGTAGTATGCTAGTACCTAGCTTACATGACGAATTTTCTGTGAATGGGTACTTAGTATTTAAACTATCTACTTGAATATCTGTATTCTAATATCTAGCCATTATTACCTCTGTTCTGCACAAACAGGAAAATTCTAAGTTGTATTTATATACAACACAGCATAATTATCACATGGTTTTATAATAGGTGATATCTATATAGTCTAAGATTTACTTACTATATTTAAATGCTATACACCAACATTATTTATTTTATTAACAGTAGTGTAAGCAGTCTTAGAAGGTGTATCTGAAAATATGGTTTTATCTTCTGTATCTCTGATTATATAATTATTCTATTTTTTTATATAACCATTGAATTGTATATTCAGAGATCCGCTCAGTGTGTACTATTTACCATTTACAATTATATTTGAATAACTGGAGTTCTGTTTACTTGCTTGAACAGCTCTTTTACAAAGCTTCCATTTACCTGTATAACTGAAAGTCTATACAGGTTTCGTTACAAGCTCCAGAATACCAAACATACCTGTAGAGCCCTAACTCTTGATAATTAAGTTATTACTATATTTAAAGATGCAGGAATATTTACCTGACTAATCAGCGAGAGATAAAATAAAATTATCAGGGCTGGAACTTATACTGGTGACATATACAGAATAATTCTAAGGTGTATATACAGATAAATACGATATGGTACCTATTGGAAATGGTACGGCTTCAGCCATAGGATATAGTACGGAAGACAGTTTATTTCTATATGTAATCATGTTGTCTCCTATGTGACCTACTTTTTCTATGTCAACGATCTTGTCGGGTAAGCACAATAGGCAGTCTTATAGAATGTATAGTCTTTTAGTGGTGGATTTATAGTTGACCACTAGCTGCTTATTTTCCATCTATTTGTAGCCGTAAGTTCTGTCTCTGGTACAGTCATATTGATACGTCTGAATTTAGCAAAGCTGCCTATAGTCAAAGATAACCCTGAATTCTAAAAATCTGACTATGTAAGCTTGTATTTATTTAAGACCTTATCACCATCTACGTCTGTACGTATAGCTATGGGAATCACTTTTATTTCAGCTGATAATGTTGCCTGACAAGCCACTAAGCCAGTAAACTGTATTGTAGCTATTATCTTATCCATGGATACAGTCTAGAATGTTACAGTTGGTTTAGGGCCTCTATTGGCTTCGTTTCGATTTCCGGAGTCTGTACGGAACTCTGTGAATGTATTCTATTCTACAGCCCCAGCATAGAAATAGATTTTATAGTCAAGTTTCTTTGCGTCCTATGGTGGTTCCTACTAACCTATTACTTGATCTACAATTGATCCTATCTACGACTGTCCTGCACCTTGTCTCTATATAGTTATTTTCAAAGTCATAGCATCTATATGCTAGTCCTGACAAAGATTAAAACTTCTTTTTATACGTGCAACTAAACCGGCATAATCCTAAGGAGCTCTGTCTACTTTTACAACATTATTCATATTGTAAACCATGTAGTTCCACATGGCTATAAGTGCTTTATATTGATAAAGCAGTTTTATGGCACGTTTAAACTAGGTTTGTCTGTAGCCCTAATTATCTAAACTGGACTAAGTATTAATACAGAGACCCTAAGAGTCCTTAAGTCTGTTATCAAGTAACTACTGCCATAAGGATGCTGCAGCATCCTCATAATAAAGCTGACAATCTTTCATAGCTATGAGCCACAGATGCTACTACTACATAGCCTTAGCCAGCTACCACTAGTCCTGACAGGAATTACATGCTTTACAGCCATCAAAAATAGCTAAAGAGTTCTATTCAGCTACAGTGTCTGGATCTGTTGTATCTGTAGCATCTGTTATGGATATACAGCCGCTGCCAAGCAAACTAAAGCAGCCAGTCTGATCTGTTTTAGTACCATTTATAGATGTTATATAAGAAGCCTCCTACAAAAGCTTCTAATAAGCTTGCTGTACAGTAGATTTAAGATTAATAGATACTGTGACTGTATTATCAGAATCTGACAGTATCTAGCCTTTGAACTATACGCGCTAGTTTAGATTGGATCCGTTTACATTTAATTGCTATAGCTTCATTTAGACCCTATAACTGAACCTATATTTGCCTGCATATAATTTATATTAGCGCCCATCTGTACAAAATAGTCACGCAAAATATTGTGCTACTATTTAAGTATATCCAACTGCTGTGTTAGTGTGTTTGACTTAGTCGAGTCACAGCATGGTTTTGCACATGTATTAGAAACAGTAACAGTGCCGATAGTACCAGCAGCACCACCAACTTTAACACAATCTATACCTGTTATATTTATGTTACCAGCAGCATCAGGTTTAACACCATTTATTGTTGTTACAGGTAACCCCAGTTGGTTCTTTATAGCCTATACAGCCTACTATACAGAAAGCATTCCAGAGTAGGCTGTTTGAGGATCTAAACTGAATGTTACAAGACTGGAACCATCTGTGTTTGTTGAAACATTGATTAATATACCGTTACCAGCTTTTAGCTACACTAAGCCTGTTAAGTAGGCGTCTCCGATTTTAATATATTGTACACCCTGATTCTAGAAGACACAGACAGGATTTATAGCCGCTGTTTCTTGTGTGAAGCTAAGAGTACCTTTATTGTATGTGGCCGTCTGACCTATAACGATGGAACCGTAGATCTTCCTGAACACCTATTTATATACTTCAGGTATCTGCTACAGTAGAGGTGTTAATATATAGTAACGATCAGCTATATCTGAAGATAACTATAGATTTTTATTTATTCCATAAGCAGCCAGACATGTGAACTAATTATTATCATAGATACAGCCTATAGTTATAGTATATCCTTGAAGATTATCTATAACTTCCTTTATGTAGAAAGAATTCTTAAGATTTAAAGATGTAGGGGGCAGCTCTATTTTTAAATCTATCAGAAGAGAGTCAGGTAACAGTATGTTCTGCTAAGAAATACATGTACAAGAGTCTTTTATTGGATAATGCTACGCTGTGTGTTTAGTAAGCCACTACGGATCATATAACATGTAACACCTCAATATTTGGCGTTATAAGTTAACACATTTTGTATGTTATCTAGGAAGTTACTGCTTACACTAGAATCAGATTCATTTATAATAACATTCGTGGCATCCAACAAGAAACCAGATCTATAAATATATGTATCTTTTGCAGGTGCCTTCATAGCTAGTTTAGCTACTAAAGTTCCAGATGAACTCAGTTTGAAATCCGAAAGCTACACTTTCTGAAGAAGCAGGCTATTATTCGTATTATTACTTAATCTAAGTGTCGTCTCCACACCTGTTATTGGTATTGTTGTGGTTTCAGACTAACTTAAAGGTATCCAATAGAAAGTAACATACACTGTACCAGATGCCTATCCCCTGGAATAAAGCCATACGGATACTTTGTATTCCTGTTTACTGGGATTAGTTATAGGCAGTGACATTGTATATGATGTCTCCTTACCAGAAGGAAATACATTGTAAGTAAGCAGAGATGTAGCAACACGCTGTGTACCGTTCATATACACATCAGTAGCATCAAGATAGCTTCCAACAAGCTGATCTGAAGCTATGTTATATATACCGTTACTAAGCTGTTTTAGATAAATACCAGCACCTGCTGTTATTTTACTGACTACAGGTGTTTTCTGTATGTACTTTCCATCTATATTACTTACAGCGGAAGCAGCGAAAGTATTCTATGTTATTTCATAGGTAGGCAGGTTGACTCTGAGATTGCCCTGCGAACCCTCAATATCAAGTGTCTATGTGGATATACTTCGCACAACAGAGTCCCCATAGGCAAAAGGAATTACATTAAATACCTATATATACGAAGCTGGTTTTGCTGAGCCTGTATACCAAACAGCATGCGCTGTACACTAATAATTAGTATTATTCAATATACCATCAGCAAATATGGCTGTAGTGGCTGGGGATAACTAACCGATGTCTTCTGTCGGTGCTATCCAGCATATAGAACCTATCTTCTAGTCCTAGCCTTGGTAGTCTGAAGCAGATACGGAGGTTGTCAGCTTAGCATAACTATGATGATGGCTATCGTGTGCTAAATAGTTGGTAAGCATACTGAATTTACCATCACCATAATAGCTGATACATGGCTGTCTCATATTCCAGCCAGGATCTTTAGTAGCTTTACCGGTTGTCTAAGGAGATAAATAATACATACCAGCAGATGCGCCAGTACCTATTGTACTGATTATAGCATTACTCTAATAATAGCCTTGCTTAAGAATAACAGCCGGGTTTAATGCTATAACAAGACCTTCCACACGACTAGATGGAGCCTATACAGATTGTCCCTGTGATCCGGGTTTACCTAAAAGTCTGGCTATAGCAGGTCTAAAGCAGGAGCCTTCCTAGGAATCAAAGTATACAAGATCTCCGATGTTAGTATCAGAGGATACAGTCGCTCCCCACTGAAGAACAGCGCTCTTATTTGCTAGTCCATCGAGCTTAGCTTCAAGTGTATTTAAAGATTTCTATATATACTCCAACGGAGCATTGAACTTAGCAGGGGTTGCTTGTCCTGCCGTTATTTTTGGGACTGTGTACACATTAGACATTAAAATGCTCCAATAGATAGATTTATAGTAATAATTAAACCTGCATTAGCTGGCTTTTTCATTCCAGACAAAGTTCCCTAGTATACAGGTGTATTATTTGAATATAGTGTATAGCTGTTAAATTTAGTTTTTCCGTCTTTAACACCAGCCTATAAACATTTCTATATACTTACAGCTATTACAAGCTTAACCGTGTTGTTTTCTATAATAGGCTAACAAAAGAAAGGACAGTCTTTCACCTAGACATCGCCAGAGCAGTGGAATGTACAGTTTTGTATATTATTTAAAAAACTTTTTATAAGCAAAAGCTTACCCTATGATGTAAGACCCATTACTAAACCTACAGAGTTAAGTTGTTATTTACAGATTCATTATAATAAGCTAATATTTCAGTCTTTGCTGTCAAGTTCAACTATAAGGGCTGAGTTATTGCACTATACTGATAAACGATAGGTATAGATCCGACAGGCATATTTTTTAGAATACACTTAAGCGCTTCTTGTAAGTCCTATGTATTTCTTTCAGGTATAACAAAAATAGAACAGCAGTTTCTCCAGACATTCTAAATAAGAAACTTCATTGGATTTACTGATTGCGGCACCTAAGTACTAGGTATATACTGATCTTCTGCTAACTCTTTACAAAAATCTTTATATGCTTGCAGTATATCTGAGTCCCCTGTTAGTGGAAGTATATTCTAACTGCCTCGTGTCTTTGTTTTGTTCTAAGCATATAAAATACCTTTAGATGTAGTAACAGGAATAGAAGGTACAATACTGCTAGGTGGCAGTTGACCTTGATAAATACGTATTATATCAGCTTTATCCTAGCTAAAAGCGCATAAAGGATCACCTTTATTTACTGTATCACCAACTTTAATTAATATTGCTTTAGGTGACCAGCATTTATATTCTGTGTCTCCAATATAAATATTTTTATTTTTTATAGCTGTAACAACACCAGTAGACTCTGCAATAGGACACTAACAAACACAACCAATTAATGCTTTAGCTTGAAATGGCGTTGCACCAAATAATCTTATAGACCATGCGTGCTATACAGATCTTGGATATTTATAAGTCCAATAGTATGGAACCTAACATATACCGGTATATATATCTAAAACAGATTTAACCTAAGAAGCCCTGCCCCACAGCTAAGCACAATTATATATCTTCTAGTTTAATGTTTTTAAATAACTATTTGTGCTTATATTTTCGTTTGTTATAAACAAAGTACTCTAAGACATGTAGGCATCAGTTATGGCCTATGTAGCAAGTGGCTTAAGGTATATCTGATCCGCCTATTTATAACATTTTAAAACATCATAAGCATACGTGTTTGGTATACTTTGGTTTACAGCTGTACTTGTGTTATCGGCTATAACTAGATCATCAAGGGATATAACAGCATTTCGTTTAGAGTCTATATCTATGACAATATTACTTGGAATAGATGTATCTGATAACTATGTAAAATGCACACTGGTTTGCACATACATATTATTCATCTGAGCCTACAGATGTTTATAT
>ERZ1034865.25-NODE-25-length-127242-cov-24.207694_pt1 | contig 127242 bp, 194 predicted proteins | sample MGYA00520632_ERZ1034865 | MGnify/ENA primary metagenome ERZ1034865 (study PRJEB33766, sample SAMN09781738) | gut metagenome | biome: gut microbiome | host: Homo sapiens | place: Madagascar | study: EMG produced TPA metagenomics assembly of the PRJNA485056 data...
TATTGGCCCATACCGTGCAGTAACCTCCTTATACATTACAAAGTCAATATAATTATAAAACGATATTAACTTACACGGTTCTTAATTTGCTTATTCAGCAGGGTCATGGCTCCTTTAAAAAGAAAAACGACCAAGCCTTTAAGCACTTACTTAAAAGAACGGGTCTAAGATTTTTTAAATCGGGACGCACCGCGTTAGCATTGTCAACGTCATTGTTGTTCAAGTTGCCGTTATCACCATTCACGTTCCAAGCGTTGTCAGGGTTATCAGCATTCGCAGAGCGAAAAAGCCATGTACCTATTATTCAAAACTACTTACTAACATCTACTTTTATCTGATTGAATCCAACGTTCAATCATCAATCGTAATTCTTGAGTTAAAGTAGTCAAATAATCAAACTAATTAAATGTGATATAATGATTATGTTCAAAGCATATTTCCGCATAAACATCTAACATCGTTAAATTTAATAAAGCCTACTCCTAAAACCATTTTCTTTGAGTTAATTGTTGACCATCTACAGATTTACCTACTTGATATGAATTAGCATGAACAATATTTCTTATCATATCTAAACTTTCGTTACGAAAAGTAGGAACCATATCTCCTCTTGTATGCTTAGGAGATTTTTCTGTAATTGTAAAAACATAGCTAACTACTTTTTCAGCTTTATTTAAAATATTAAATTTTGCCATAAAATTTTATTTCTCCTATTCCTCACGGAATTTCGCCGTGGGCGCTGATGGCGCCCTTACGGCTTCATTCCTTAAACTTTAGTAAAATTAATCTTACTTAAATCAAGATTGAAAGCGGGACGCACCGCGAAAGCAGCGCCAACGCCATAGTCGTCCAAGTAGCCGTCAGCACCAAACACGCTCCAAGCGAAGCCAGGGTCATCAGCAGACGCAGAGCTTAACCACCAATACTTACCACTTACTGCGCTTGTCTGATTAGTCCATAGCTCTATTAGTTCATTACTTGTAATACAAACTTTGCCAAAGTAATCAAATATGTCTTTTAAATCAAGAACAAAAATATTTCGATTACCTATCAAAATACTATCGGTTAAGTTTACATTTTCATAATCTGAATCAGACCAATTATACTGATACTGGTAAGTATATGTAGGAGTATTTGGAGTATCAGGCTCATCATAATATTGATACATATACTGTGTGCGGGATTCGGGCACTATTGCGGCTTTTACAGTAGAAGTTAAAGTATTATACCAAGTCGTATTTAAATAAGTATCTAAATCACTTCCAACGTATGATTGACCCGTAGTGCCATTAGTGAATGTGCCTGTTTTACTTGTAGCATTATATTCTTGTGATGTAGAAATATCACTCATACCAAGCAATTTAGCTACATTACCATTTATTCCCAATACTCGATACTATTTATCACCATTACCATCTAAATCTAATTTAATTAAATCTCCTTTAGCGACTAGAGGAGCAGGTGTGTATTGTAGTAATTTACCATTTAAAGTAAAATATTTTCCATCTTTTGATAAATAAGTGTTTGCCATTAAAATTCCTCCTTTTACCCCACGTCAACAATAGTAAGAATCACGTTAGCCGTAGGTTTCTTGCGGGCAGTGAACACTATTCCGGTTTTTGCGGTCGCCTCTGCGTCAGTGATATAAGCATATTCTGCCACGTTTTCAGTGCAAGACACAATGGGGCTAACCGATGCCCGCAGTTCAGTATTAGAATAGGTATTTTTAAATACACTTCCGCTTGCGGACCAACCTGCGGGAGTAAGAGTAGCGGAATAATATTTAGAAGTTGCAGCCGCCGCATCTGCGGTCGTCGCCGCTCCAACATCAGCCGCATTTAAAGTAATATCACCAGTTAGGGCATGACCATTAATTTTTTGGGTGTTTAGCACATGACTTCCTTCGTCACCTAATTCAACCCATTTGTTATTATCTTTATCACAAACATATTCTTTAGAACCAAAAATAACAACATCACCAGCCGTATAATCTGTAGTAGCGGGTAACGCAGTTACAGTACCTCTAAAGTGCATCGCGCCAGTAAGGCCCGCGGTTTTATTATCAACGTAATCTGTAGTAGCAAAACCACTATCATTAGTAATTTGACTAGTCTTACTAGGAATAGTAGGTTTATTATTTAAATCATCATAGTTTCCGCTAAAAGAACTGGTACCCGCTCCAATATTAGTTCTAGCCTGTGATTTTTGAGCAGCGGATAAACTCTGAGAAGCGTCAAAATGAACAGCAGAACCATCGTTGACATTATAAGTCTGATTGTTCGCTAGTTTGAATTTAGTAATTTTGTTCGCCATTGAATATCCTCCTTTTAAGATTTTTGTTAGTCTAGCTATCACTAACAAAAAAGGTGGGGCAGCCGTAACTACCCCACCACGCGTTATCCATTCTCTTGTTTCCCCAGTAACACTTCAATCATGCGACGGAGCTCCTCGTCTTTTAGATCGTACAAACTACCATCGGGAAGTTCAATTTTGGATACTTCAGACATTTATTAGACCTTAGCGACGGGAGAGACCTCAATCTCAATGGTCTTAGCGGTTTTCTTAATTTCCTTAGTCTCAGGAGTAACATCCACACTAAAGGCAGCGGTAGCGTCAGCCTTCTCATAGGACACGCCAGTAACCAAAACGCCTTCGGACTTCATACCGGTGAAGGTAGGAGCAGTAGCGGTGGCCGCAGTCACATCATTAACGGTGCCAGTCTCAACAGTTTGCAGAATGTTAGCAGAGAAGGTATCCTTAGCCTTAGAACCACCAGAGAACTTAGTGGTATCAATGACAGTGGCCTTACCACCATCAAAGGTACCGAAGTTAACGCTACCCGCATTGAATTCACCTTGAGCAGTTACTGCATCAGCAGTACCAGCCGCAGAGAAGATCAGAGTCTCAGCGTCTTCACCAGTACCAACAGTAGCCACAACACCCTCAGAAGCAAACTTACCGGTAGTAGCATTACCCATAGTAGGAGCAACATACTCCTTACCAGTCCAGGTAGCAGCAACACCAGCAGTATAGAAACCATCTTGGAAGGCAGCGGGAGTAAAGGCACCCTCAGTAAAGGAAGCGGCCTTACCACCGGTTAGACCAGTAGCAAAGGTCTTCTCAGTAGAAGTCAGATCGATAGTAGGAGCACTCACAGTGCCAGCAGGAGTGAAATCACCCTTAGTCAGAGTAGCATCAGCGGCCTTAGTGGTCACAGTAGCGTTGCCAGCAACGGTCACAGGATTCATAGTGATGCTATCGACAGTTTCCAGAGTGGTAGAACCATTGGCCTTGTCAGCATAAGCCATAGCACCCAGACCTAGAGCGGTTTGCAGCTCAGCAACGGTAATATTGTGGTCCAGTTTAATGGTTGCAATAGTGGTCTGAGTAGAAACATAGCCACTCAGGTTCATCTTGGTATTGCCGATAGCTTCCCATGTATAGGTGTAAGCATCAACCTCGCCAGAACGAATGGTGATGTACTCAACATAAGAACCAGCAGCCGCATCATCAGAAGGAACCATATAGATCTTATACATGGTATCTGCAGAAGCAGCCACAGAAGGGCCCGCACCAGTGCCCGCCGCATCGATCACGACATCAAAATTGTGAATCTGGCCAACCTGGGAATCGACATACGCCTTAACAACGGAAGCATCAACAAGACCTTCACCAGAAATATTAGCAGCAACAGCCTTCCATGCAGCAGCGCCAAGGGCCTCAAGAGCATGGCCGCCCAGTAAAGTGGTCACATTAGCACGACCGCCAGCATCCTTAATATCAACGGTAGTACCATTGGCAAGTTTAATCTTGGAAATATCAGCCATAATTAAAAATCTCCTTTATAAATTAGATTTTATATGTTAATCCCAGGGCAAATCTAGGACTAAACATTCTTCATCGGTATTATCTAGTGTTAGAGCAATAGAATTAACACCTTCGGTTACAACTTTCTGGCTCATCGCGCCATCTGTATTTTCACCGTGCGCCTGATATAGCTTCATTGTACCAGCAAGCTCAGCCGTAGCCTCGGCAGTCAGCGCCGCGTATTTTTCACCTGTCCAAGTGTAACCATTATTAGAGTTTTTGTCGATGTATAAGCACTTAATATTCTTCTCAAGGGGAATTGTATAAGTGCTGTCTGTATAGAAATTTTCATTAAGATAATAGCCAGTAAGAATTAAATCTTCCTGGGAAACAGGGGCAAGTTGTCCATCACTAGAAACTGTATAACTAATCCAATTACCATTAGTATCTTTAATGGAAATGTTCTCACCACTATAATCATACTTAGCAATCCAGACTCTTGCTTCCATCTCACTATCAAACTTTGTGCGCTTGATTAGTTGTTTTAACTTACCTTTTTCATCATAGTAGAAAACTTCTGCATTATCCGGCTGTTCATTAGTAATAATTAAGCTCTCAGGAAGAATAACACCTTGAGCAATTTTATTTTGGATTTTATCCTTAGCCGCATAAACTACATTAAAACTCATTGTTATTCTCCTTTCTTAGTTACTACATACCAACCATCAGCAAACTTTTGCTCATAGCCTTCTGCGATATATTGCTCATCAAGAGCAAGAATAAATTTACCACCCTTGACTTGAATGTCGAGAGATTTTTCGCCACTATTTTTGATAATAGTCTTGCAATTACCATCAAACGTACCGCCATTAATAATCGTGCGGGCGGGGTTTAAGTCGTCGCTGAGATTGCGGATACTCAGTGGATAGTAGCCATCTATTGTAGTAAAATGACCATCATTGATAATCATTTCAATACCATTGTGTAGGATGGTTCCGCAGAACTCACCATTATTAATAGTAAGTTTACCGCCATCGTCGTTCTTGATGACATAAAAGCTATTGAAGAATGAACCTCCATTTATGATAAGTTCAGGATACTGCTGATTGCGGCCAGCCACATAGCCAGTTTTTTCGTCACCAGAATTATAGGTCCAGTATCCATTTTCAATCATAGAGGAAACAACACCAGGGGCATTGAATACACCGCTGTTAATAATCATTTTACCATGATTGACGCAAGTGTAGTAGGTGTTATTCTTTTCATCAACTGTGCGGCTGAGATTACAGTTGTCGAGAATGGCCTCTCCATTCACAGCGATTGCGGGTTCGCCATTCTTATTGCATTCTAGACCACCATTCTTAATAGTAGCCTTACCGGTCGCCGCAATTACCATAGGAGAAACATCATTGTTTACTGTAACAGTCTCACCTAGATTAATGGTAATTTCTTTATCGATAGAAACAGTTTCGCTACCTAAACTGTTTTGAATAACTACCTCATCGCCCACTCCAGCAGCCGCAATTGCTTCAGCTGGAGTATTATAAGTCTGACCGTTTATTGTAGTAGAGGTATCACTAGAATCATCATAAATTTTCAATACTTCTAAGCCTTTATAATCACTACCATTAATATCGAGCAAATCTTTCCACGCGGTTTTGCCATTACCGATGCGTAAGATATTTTTGTCAATTGCAAATCCGGGCTCGCCATCTGCAAGAATAGGGTTTTTGGCTTCCCACTCCGCCATAGTGCCTCGCCGCAGTTTAAAGGTAGTTTTATAAACGGTAGCCATTACACGCCACCTCCATCATAAATAATATCTCCACCAGAGGTACCTGGAGTTCCACCATCATAATCAGTGCCGCCACTAGAGCTGCCAATCTGGACTTCAATCCATTGTTTTTTATTATTTAACATATATGTTTTACTAGAGCTAATATCAAATGCCGTACTACCCGGTGAGAGTTGACTTGTATCAATCTCATAAATCTCATTGAATGAATCAATGACAAATTTCTTCACCATATTAAACGTAGAGCCATTTGCATAAATAGCTGTATAAGCCATATCTTGTATCCTCCTTTCTTGATTTTCATTCTTCTATTGTTTTTGAAAAATAGGGTATGTAGATTAATCACTTTTGTCCTAAAAATTTCTAAGGGCCAATTTGATTTGCGGGCAGACGCCCCAAACCGGCCCAGCCAAAGGCATAAAAAAAATCCAGCCCCGAAGGACTGGATTCTTGTTCACTTGATTATGATCGCCATATACCCCTTCGGGTTGCTGGCCATTACCTTCTATCATATTCACTCAATAGGACGACATAAGTGAGCTTTCGGGAGCGACCCTAGACTTTATGCCGTAACAGCTTACGCTGTACATTGCCTATGCAGGATTGATTACCTACAACGTTCACCCATCATTCACAATAATAAATTAAAAGATTTTGCATCTTTTCCTCCTAGTCATTGTCTTGGGCTACTTGTACCTTGACCTCGTCTTATAGTTACATTACTGCAACTTCACGACAAACCGCCTTGGTGGTATTTCTTGAGGATTGCGCGGGGTACCAAACCCACGCCTTATCAAGATTCGGGCTACGCTTTTAACGCTTGCCTTCTATTGCGACAGCGACGAGACAGTAGTTTTGATAGCGATAATTCCAGTACATCCTCCCGGCCGGCGAGAGTGCTTATCTCTCGTTGTTCCCAAACTCGCGAGTGGGAAGCACCGCCGCAATAACGTATCCGTCATTGCTTCTAAGCAGGGGGCGTCTTGATTAGGTGAGGATTCTCAGCCACATGATATTGTGTCTGCACTGAGTTATACAACAACCATAATCAAATGAACAATCTGGAAAGAGAGGTGGTAGTTTAGAATTTTTTAAGGTCAGGGTGAAACTCTACCAAACTAGACCTGGCACCGGCGTTCGGACTTTAACCGAAACCCTCTGGGTTAGAGCCAGATGCGACTAGACATTACGCCACGCCGGAATATAGAAAGTAGTTTAACGACTTACTTAGGTCAATAACTATCTTGAAACTCATAATGTTGGGGGACATTACTATAAACTCATTGATAGCAGTTTTAAAAGTGCGAAAGAATAGAATTTCTAAGAAATGGCACGCTCGGCTGGATTCAAACCAACGCATAACAGGGTCAAAGCCTGCCGCCTTCATCGCTTGGCTACGAGCGTATATAAGCGGCCTGGTGTCTTAACATTAACCCAACTTAGCCATTCGGTGTGGAACCGCATTAAAGAATTGAGGTAAAGGTCTCTCACCTTTACGACTTACTCTGAATAATGTTCGCGACCACTACTCAACGACAGTGTACTTTAATTAGTCTTTCAACCCTGTCTAAGTAAGTTTTTCATTAAGATTTTTCCTATAAGCTTTGGACTGTAATTCGTCCTCGCAACAGGGTTCGAACCTGTACCTCCGGGGTTAATTCCCCAGCGGGCTGCCTCTTACACCATGCGATTAACTTATGACTTCACCATTCATAGGGTTGTACAGGCCCATGTTAGAATGGTTTGTACTCGAAGTCTATAACCTTAATGGCTTTTTACTCACTACTCAATTTTTTAGAAGTATTTACTCACAGGGAAGAATGTCTAATCTGCGGCTTCCTTAGTGATATAAAATACATCACCAACCGTACCAGAATGGACAGGGGCAAACAAGAGAACAGAATCTTTCTTGTCATAGGAATTTGCGGCGCCCACTAATTTGTAGACGTTGTTATGAATATCCTGATAACGAGAACCAAAATTGATTTCCATGTGTTCTTCCCTCACTTTCTATAAATATTATAACATAAATTTTTTGAAATGTCAAATTTTCTTAGTCCCAGAAATTGATAGAACAAATGAAACCAATATCATCCCACCGCAGGACCTGCGACCGCACACTCCAGTTGTCAGAAACCAATAAAGTTTTGTTGGTAGTATCATAGCCAATTACTGTAATAGTATGATTATGATATTTACCTGCGTTCCAGACATTCATAATAACTGGATTACATTTATCAATCTGGCCGCAAATAGTTTCATAACTAAATCCTACGCCCTTGAAATACCTTGCACTTGTTTTTGCAGTAGGGACAATGCAATATTTACGAGCAACTTCATCAAAGATGCGACGAATAAACCACGGATCGACGCCCTTCTTGCCGGTGTAACCATACTTGCGGGCAATCTTCTCAATCGTAGCATAAATCTCTGGCACAGATTTAGTATGTGCAAAATAGAAGTCAACCACCGCAGTAAGAGATGTCAAAGTGCAATCATTATCTTCACCATAGTGATCTTGGTCAAGACAACGAAAATTCTTGAGTTGAATTACCAAGCGGCACTCCCTCCTTTACGATTTACTACTCTAGATGGTCCGAGTAGGGCGACTTGAACGCTCGATTTCCACATCCCAAATGTGGCGCCTTACCAGCTAGGCTATACCCGGAAATATGCTAGGTTTTGCACCTTGCGCCAGACGAGTCGAACGCCATGGCTTGAGGACTCGAACCTCGCCGCACCTAGCTGGCTACTACCATTCACCGTCCTCTGCGTTTTTCAGGGCTTGGAACCTGCGGTGATCGACCACCGGCCGCATTACAGTGATTAAGAAATATCACTTAGTGCTGTGATACTTCTTATCTTCCTCTGCTGAAAAAATCAGATCATCTACATCATGAAACATTGTTGCCATCCTTTCTATTGTTTAATAAGATAACCTACACCCCAACGTCCTTGGGACCGCATCCTACATTCCACATCCTCGGTTATCAGTTTGCGGGATTTGATGTTCAGTCACCCGTCTGTATCCATCTATCATCTCGGTAAGGACTCATGGCGCAAGGACTAGCTTTATCACCTTGCCGTACGGCCTATCTGTGCCACGTTGCCGCTTTGTACAGACCCTCGTTGTCTGTCAGTCAACCCGGATTTATTCGGGATTTAGGTTCTTAACTTATCCTACTTTTGTTAAGAAATAAAGCTCGTTCCTCCTTGCGGTTGTGGGTCAACCGCTTTAGCCGTCATCTCTTATGGATGACACGTTAAATACGCATCGGAACCCCAATAGGTGCTTATGGCGGAAATGGTAGGGTATGATCCTACGGCCCACGGATTAACAGTCCGTTGCTCTGCCGACTGAGCTACATTTCCAAGTAAATTAGTGTAACTGTACTTGAGATGTAAAAATCTGGTAGATGTCGTCCTAGACAGCCTATCTATCACCCAGCCCACCAAAGTAAACCATGCTTGCAATCATTGTTTACACCTGCTTAACTCGACTGTTCACTTGTGTAATGACCTTTTGACTTTACAATGCGGGAAGCTCCAGCGTTTGCCAACACATGACCGCAAATTATTTCTCAAATCGCCACTTACAGCAAGCCGCCTAAAACACAGTGCTTCAGATAGGTTCCCAGAGTCTAGTCTTAAAGCTAGATGGTTGCGGAGGTGGGTCACGATCCCACGATCTACAGTTTATGAGACTGTCGAGATAACCAATTTCTCCACTCCGCAATATAGTTGAGAGAATCCAGCTGACCTATTCAACCTCCAGACTGTTTTACCAGCTTAACCACATTAAGCCCTGCCGACTATGCCCGCAGTATCTATCAAGGAGGGATTACTCTCATATAGGTTTTTAATAAATAAATACTAAAGATTGGGCGGGTGGTCATGTTTCAGCCACACGCTTACACTACTCCAATTCGTAAGAAACCACTTCCAGTTTCTCAGGCGAAGGTTTTTTTACGCTAATTCAAGGGATTTCCACCGCAACCTACCTCACTTTTCCTCGCCTGCCCAATCAGCCGATAGGACCTGAGCCGTTTCAGTATTTATTTTTTTTGAGGTCTAGCCTCATGGTGCGGAGCACGCGATTCGAACGCGTACGCCCTAGGGCACTAGATCCTAAGTCTAGCGTGGCTGCCTTTACACCAACTCCGCAGGTCGTAGTCGCTATTTATATACATAGGGCGACCAATCCTATCGCGGTTTCCTTTGCCTCTATTTAACGTCCCTAGCCACAAGCTATGTATCTCACATAGTAGTTTAACCGCAAGCCATGTCGTCCGACGAGATAGTTTAATGACTTGTCTAGGTCAGTAGCTCTTTCAAACTAGATGGTACCAGGCACGGAACTCGAATCCGTACGCCCATCTCTGGACACCAGATTTTAAGTCTGGGGTGTCTACCGTTTCCACCAGCCTGGCATATCGTATACTCTACATTATAAGATCTCTCAGCAGGCTGCCGCACCTTAACTACCGGCTATTTAATGTCGCCACAATCATCAAGGAGCTTAGCGACAACCTCTCTCTCAACCTTACAAATATATTATAACATAAATTTTTTGAAAAATCAAATCGTTTCTCAAGCTGGTTCAGTTGTCTTTTTTACGATTTCCAACTTTGCTACAAAACCAAACAACTCGAAGGTAATAAACTTACCACTATTGACCGTACAATTAACACCTAACTGGCTGAGTTTGTCTTTCAATAAGTCTATCAATTTATCTTTAGTTGTATCACGAAATGCTTTCTTACCATCATTTGGCAATAGCTTAGTTGCAGATTTGAGAGTTACATCATATAGCTTGCCATCAAGAGTAACAAGATTATAGATGCCGTTTCCTGTCATTGAAAACTTGCGGCGATAGCTACCTGCAGGCAGGGACTCCCGCAAGAACTCACCGAAGGGGTAGTCATATTCCCAGAGGTATTGCTTCTTTTCATAAAACTTACCCGCCACTTGTTTTCCTCCTCTCTCTCAACTTTCTATAAATATTATATCATAAATTTTTATAAAAATCAAAAGAAAGGAAAGGGCAGGTATGCGATGAAAATACCTCTGTCTGCGCCCATGCGTTATTAGCGCCACTCACCACGAGCTAGGTTGTTTATTGTGCCCTAGCTGCACTAGATGCCTTTCACATCAGTCAGTTCCTATTTTACAATGTGACGAATTCCCTGAAATAGCAGGGACTGGCACGCCGACTTTGCAACGATCAAAGAACTATACTTTTGGAGAGTATTGTTTTGCCAATTAAACTATCGGCGCATATTAAAACTCTTTTATAAAGATAATAGGCTGTTCATCAAACTCCATTTACTACAGCTTCAAGTGGTCTTCCAATTACAATCAACACAACATCTAGCTATCAACCTAGGCTTCGAGTATGTGTAATGGCTTCGTAGCACCTATTACTTTAATATAATGAGCAATTTATACAGTGATACTCGACACTATCTCATTTGTTTATGTCGAGTTTTTTTTCTGGAGCCTCTAGCCCGTTACGATCGGGCGACTAGGGGTTACAAATCTCTTATTTTGCCAATTAAACTATAGAGGCAGATAGGAGGGGAAAGGCGTCTAGAACACCCGTGAAGCTTTGCGTCCCCTCTATTCGCATATATCTCACTTAGCATTGATTATCCGGTTCAATTACTCAAAACCTTGACTACTTCATTACTATAAGTAATAAAGTCATGTTCTTTTGCAGAACTAAAGGCCCACAGGTATCTTTAGTATCAATCTGCGCAGAACGGTGGACCAGGACCTTGCGGTCAGCCCTAAAAAAGAGTCTCACGTTATGTATTGCCCATTACCTCAATACGAAGCAAAACTCTGGATGGGTGGCGACGTATACGGGACTTGAACCCGTGACCTCCAGCGTGACAGGCTGGCATTCTACTCTTCTGAACTAATACGCCAAATTATGGTGACCCTGGCGGGGTATGATCCCGCAAAACTCCGCCTTGAAAGGGCGGTAACTCTACCAATTCGTCCACAGGGCCAGATTAGAGTGGCGAAGGGCTGAGGTGTCGATCCCCATGCGGTCTCCCGCACCAACGGTTTTCAGGACCGTGCTTGCAGCCGTGCAAGTTAACCCTCCATATGGAGCACGTGACGAGGTACGATCTCGCAACAGCCAGATTGGAAATCTGGAACTCTACCAATTGAGCTACACGTGCAAATATAATGCCTGCACCGTATGTATAAATTTCAAAATAGCAGAACTACTTGACGCTGCATCACTGTGAGTTGGATGACGTCGCCGCATACAGGCTTTCCTCTCCTCATTCCGCTATTTTGGTCAATGTCCGGTTAGTCGTCTGAGCCCTTTACCTCGTCATTGACTGCGTATGCCCTTACGCTATTACTACTGCTACCCGGCTTAGATGTTATCACCGTTTGAAAGTGGTAAAACAATAGTAAGAAAGCAAATTAATTATGGGCAGCCTCTCAGTAGCCTATTATACGATAGCCCCAATTTCGCTTGATTTACTGCGCCCGGCGCTCCTCTCGGAAATCAAGAATACGAGGTGTGGTAGGTCTGGACGGTTATGCTCCGATGTAGACGGTTTAAAAGACCGCTATTCTACTATTGAATTACAGACCCATATTGCCTGTTCAAAATTCAAGGCCCCACAAGCATCTTGAACCCAAGGGACAGGCTACCCTGGCGGTGATCAGCCGCAAGCGTGCGATCTCTCAGCAAACGGCGGAAATAGCTACGCTGATGAGCGATAAGTGAATACTTTCGACGACTTCCCATTTTGTATAGTCGAGATTCGCGCGCCTCGGGTGCTGTTGTATCCTTGCGGGCCTCGGGCTTGAGGCAGTATTCAATGAGAGTTGCAACTATCAACTAGCTCTCTGCTTATCTCGTATTTTCGCTAAGTTGACATGATAGTTATGTCAAACTTACCCGGAACACGCCACGTGGAGGCAATACTTCATGTGTCCCTCAACTTTATATATATATATTATATCAAAAATTTTTGAAAAAATCAAATTAGGGACAAGAGCCAGAGAAAAGGAGACTCTTATTATTTTGAAAAATCTCCTATTTCTCTGAAACTCTTTTGTCCAAAATTTTTACTTGCGGCCAGCCATCATCATCATGGGCAGCAACATATCCTTGTTGTCATCGCTCATCAGAGCATACATCATCATAGGATTAGACATATCGAAGTCACAGCCCTCGTTGTTCATCATCATCATCATCGCCATCATGGCACCCGCATCGCAGTCCTTATCACCCATCAGGGCCAACGGCAACAGGTTACCAAATGGACTATCAACGTTAGCGCCAATGCCAGACATATCCAGCAAAGAGACCAACTTCACGATGAAAGTAAACCCGAATGGGGACTTTGTGAACAAGATCTCTTTGCTTTCACCAGCACGAGGATCAATCACGCTAACACAAGTATCGCCCTCGCTCACATCAGCGACAACGCACATAGCCTTACCCTGATGAACAATCATATCGCCAGTGTGGATAGTATGCGGCGCCGCAGGAATCTTGTAAATCAGATTTTTGCCCTCGAAGTTGAATACATCGACATCAATGATAGAATCATTGGCGCCATTGTAGGCTACCCAACTACCATCAAGGTTCTTAACCGCGAGACCGTAGGGGGACAGCCGCACAGTGTCATTCTTCACGGGGCCAAAATCAAAATTCTTAAAGAAATTCATATCCTCTTTCTCCTTTTTTTCTTCTTTGATTACTGTTTGATACATTTCAGAGCTAAGTATTGTACCGCAGGAAATATTACTTGCTGCAGCAATGTTAGAATTTAATGTACTATAATTAGTATTTACTGCTGTATTGCATTGAGAATTCGCATAGGTCATATCAGTTGCCAAGTGAGGGTGAACAAGATTAGCTATTGAATACTGAGAACAAGACTCCGCAAAGCCAAGTATAGTATAATACTTAGATTGCAGATAATCTAGGAATGGACAATTTGCTTTTTTTTCAAAGATAACAAAGTCCATCTTTCCATAGGGTGAACACATAAAATCGTTATTTGAGTTAATTTTCAAATAAATCTCTGCTGCGTTGGGGAGATCCCTCCAACTCCACATCATTCTCCAATCATCATATGGGATTTTATTAAATTTTTTCTTACGAACTGCAGCGGCAAATTCGTTTAATTCTTTTTCCCACTCTTCGGGTGTCCATATAACCAAGTGACCTCACATCTCCTTTCTTTATAAATATTATATCATAATTTTTTGTTTTTGTCAATTAAGAGGACTAAGCCAGAAGCTCTTGTTGCAATCACTGCAAGTTTCATACTGGTTGCACTTGGTATCTAAAGATGGCTCAATTATACAAGCATTAATACCAGGGCATCCATTTTTGTTACATGACATATTGGGAAATAACGACAAAATGGCACTCTTTCGAGTAGGATGATTACGATTAGTCCAATTCTGTATTACTCGTTCAACTTGAGAAAAATCAGGGTTAGTAGAGTGCCAACATGAAGACTCTCCAGGCAAAGCTTCACATTTCTCACATCCATTGTCGCTACATTTTTGGCACATTTCTACCGCATATTTAAAAAACTGCTCAGTTGTCATTTTGTTCCTCCTCTGAAACAATAGGAAGGGTCATGTGGCAGTTAGGGCAAACTAGTTGCTTTGTTATAGCATCCCATATAAGATTCTGCGGCGATGGGGTGGGCTGGCCGCATATTTCACATCTCCAGACGATAGCAGAAAAAAACTTGCAAATGTCATGTGACTCTGGAAATCCGTTCTGGATAGCAACGCCGCATAGTTTCTCTTTATAGAAGCCGCAATCACCGCAAGTTCTTTTCACTTGTTTGCCTCCCAATGCTTTTTGATACGAGCAAAAACTTCGTCCGCATTGAGGTAACCTTCTACGCTGTCATCATTATGAGTAAGTCCCATAATTTCAATAAGACCAGTCTGATGACCATAACTGGCCCAGTGACAAATTGCATCGCAAACTGGATTTTCTCTGCTTGGATACCAAACTTGCGGGCGCCCATGACACTCTGTGATTTCAAAGGGAATATCTGTAGTTTCAAGCATAACAATAAGTTTATCTATTTGAGTAGTCTCAGGAATACCGCCATGTATGGCTTCAAGTTTAGCGTTTGAATACATAATTTACTCCTTTCTTCCAATAAAATATTAAGTCAAGCCATAAGGCTTGATACCATTTTAATTTAATACCCCAAAAAATTCTAATTATTTTTGATGGGCGTGCTTTAAAAGTCGCAGAGAATGTAGCAGGAGGCTGAATATTCATAGTATAATTGGTATCATTCTCTACTATATAAGTTGGTTCATTATCAAATGAAACATGAATGGGCTTGGTGTCTTCGTCTAGAAGAATCCAGGCTACTTCTTTGTTATCAGTTCCCATTTAACTCTCCTGAATTGAGTATACATCATTCAAATTAATATCAAATGAATAGACATTATCATTTGTAGTAGTCACAGTGACATGACTAATTCCTTCTTGATCTTTAGGAGTGTAATAAATTAGTGAGATATTTGCTCTTACAAACGCCCAACAATTTCCACGAACATCTTTAAACTGAGTCATACCAATCAATCCTTTCTATTGGGATTACGAATAATAACTTCTCTTACCTCTTGGGTGCGAACAGGATGAACCTCAGGAACGGCGTTGAAGGCATCAACAATACGATAAAAATCGCTCTGTTTAAAATAAGGGCACTCGCCGCCTTTTACCATAGGACAAGTTTCGCCATTACTCTGCGCCCACTGGCAAAACCAAATTGTATAGTCATTCCAAGGATTTTCAGTGGGATATGACCAAGGGCAATCTTTTGCCTTTTTGGGCATTTCATCTACGAGAATTTTCATACATCTTCTCCTTACTTTTATCTTAATTATATTATAACATAATTTTTCCAAAAATGCAAAAAGAGCGAGAGTCTAGCCTCCCGCTCATCCTGCATCGTATATCATCAGCTCTCTATCGTTCTGGAACAAAGGTGAAACCCCGTTCTCTGTGAATAAATATAATACGCCAGTTTCTCTGTCTGCGGCAACCACCGATCGGTGCCCGCAAGCCATTCCCCTGTCTACTTCAATAAACCTTTCTCTGTCTGCAGGAAAGAAAAGATGTGTAGAAGGGTGCTGTAACGTAATCATAACTCTCCCCAGTACACCGACAAGGAGAAATGCCACTACGCAGTAGCACGATCGCCGCACAAAATCTTTAAAAGCCTTCTCTGTCAACACGCCGCATTGCCTCCTTTTTCATTTTTTCAATGTCTCGCGCCGAGAAGTAGTTGACCGTAGAAAACCTGCACTCCTCGCCCGCACGATAAGCTCGCATCATCTTGCGGATAACTTCCTCTCTTTCCTCTTGTTCTTGTGCATATCCCAAAAACAAGTTATCCATTACAGCTCCTCCTTTTCTATTACGGGGTACTCATTGAGGTCTGCGATGATGCGGTCAGCAGTTGACTTGCTGACAAACATATCCGTCTCATAGAACTCGGTTACAGAGATGTTTTCAATAGTCTGAGACTCTTCATCGAAAAGCTGTTCAAAAACCTTAGATACTGCTTCCTGATAAGAGGCAGCAGGAGTGAACAGTCGATAGATTTCACGAGTATTATCTTCGATAACATTGATAATAAGATAATAAGTATTCATGGTTTACTCCTTTACTTCAATTACATTAAGAGCGCAAATGTCTGCAACCCATTCCTCGCGCAGAAACTCGTCAACAAGAGATTCAGTTTCCTGCGGGTCCCAATTCTCTTCTTCGCAAATCTGACGGATATATTCTACACCGCAATTCAGCGCATCAGCTCGCCGCATAAAGTAATCACGATCTCCGTCGTCAACATAATAAATAGCATAAATCTGCATTAGTCTACCTCCACTCCATCATATGCAAAATCACTGTTGTAACAAGTGAGCAAATCTTCAAATGTCTGCGGTGTCTCGTCGAGGATAACGCCCCGTAGTCTATAATAAGCATCATACTCTTTATCTTCAGCCATGAGATCACATCCATATAGTGTACGTACCTCATAGTTTTCAAAGTGCTGGCCGCACATTTTATTTAGGAAGATTGTGAGATTGGGATAAGTCATGATTTCTTCTCTTGCTTCATCAAATGCAAAAACATCATAACCATAGTCATATTTGAGTATGAGTGTTTTCATGTTAATCCTCCATCATTTCCTTGGTAATGCACATAATCTTGCGGTCACCTTCGTATGCCTCCCAGCGATCCCACCAGTAATCAACTACTTCCTCTTGCTCTGCGTCGTCAGGAAACATCTCCCGCAAGATAAGTTCACCCATACGAAGTGCATTATTGAGATTGCGATAGAAATGGGTATTACCCTCTATCCAGAGTTGATAAAATTCCATAAACTTACCTCTCTTTCTATATTTATATTATATCAAAAATTTTAACAAATGTCAAAAAGTAAAATAGGTATTAGTTGCGGTGTCCCATACCTGCGTTGGTGCGGCTGCTGCCATAACACACCAAAGTTTATGTCCCTGCTCTGCAGCTAGGCGGTTAGGGTAAACCGCAGGGATTGCCATGCGATCAGGGTTAATCCAGATTGCAGTTTCGTAATTCTCGCCATTAGAACAAGTGTCAACAGTATATTTGTCTACTGTTGTATGACCAACGCCATCAAGTTGTTGTAATGTGTCTAATGCTGCGATAAGTGCATCCATACCTTCAATTTTACAGTATTTGTTAACGAACTCTTCATAACCTAATTCCGCAGCTTCTGCACTAAGGGTTTCAGTAGGAATGTCATCCCATTTAGGAAGAATGCGCGCATATTCCCATTCAGGAGAGGTGGCTTCATATTCTTCATCCTCATCTTCCTCTTCTTCGTCTGACCAAAATAAATGAGAGTAAGAGTCAATCACTTCATATGCCATGGTTTCACCAATATTGTCAACCTCGTCAAGAGAGTCTGCCTCAGTGACACAAATATCATAGATGCCATGCAAACCACCGTAGGTGCTTTCATAAGCATAAATCACGAATCTCATATATAGTCTCCTCATAAGTTGGAATAATTGGGCACTTTTCATTTCTCTCTGCTACTGGACAATGGTTAAGAGTTTGTCGACACATTACCATTTTATCGCCTGTCCAAGCGTTATAATTAATATAACTTAAATGACAATTAGACGGATTAGGAATAAACATTTTTACTCCTTTTTAATCATATAAAATTTCCAAGCTCTTTTAACGAAGTAAAGAATTCACTAGCCATAGTCTCATTGAGCTGAAGGTCAATCTTATCTCCACTAAAATTAGTAATAGAGAAATTATAGAAACCATTTTCCTTATTGAGACGGATACTGGTAGCAGATCTATCATCATCAGAGTTGATACAGTAAGTTTTATTAATAGTCAGCATAGTTAATTCCTTTCTAAATTACCAATTACAAATCTCATTAACGGCTCGTTTAATGGCATCATCTTCATCGTAGCCATAACTATCTTCAAGGTCAAGAGTTCGATCAGTGACAGCGTCAAGTTGCTGGTCAGTGAGAGTAGGGTAATCATCCTGAATATACTCACGAGCAGCAAAGAAACGATAAAGATTATGAGCAAAAGTAAGATCATTCATAGTCAGATTAACTTGAGTACCATCTTGAGTAGTCATAGTATAAATATATTTCATAGAAATTACCTCTCTTTTATTTTTCTTTTACTAAACATTAGTAAATATCACACCCATCTATTGTTTCGTTACTAGAGAAAAGAGTGTTAAAAGCGCTAATTATTTTTTTATGGCTAACTCGGAACCCTGTCTTTATCTTGTTAAGAATATTAAACGCGGAATTATTAATTTCTGTTTTGATATTTTCATAGTGTAAGGTTTTGATATAGTAATCTTCACTATGAGGTACAGATAAGTGGATATTGATGAAATAAGCCAAGCTCATTTTTATCAGGGCATCGTTGCAATCGACAATAACTTGTGTCTCATGACAACCATCATCAAGAACAAGCACTTTAGTCATATCTATTAATTCCTTTCTTATTTTCTATAATTATTATATAATAATTTTTAAAAAAAATCAATAGAGGATTTTACGTTTGGTAAAATCCTCTATTGACTGAATTATTAGAAATTGACGTGCGCGTCTACTTGAACGCTATACACAGTCTTGGGCTTCATCTCAGCGAAAGCAACCCACTCTTGATGACCCTCTTCAGCCCTCGCTCTATCAGGATATCGCTGAACGATGATAATGTCGCCATCGCCCTTCCACATAGCGGTTTCATAGCCCTGGTCCACGGTGTCGCAAGTGTCAATGGTATAATCGCCAATAACATCATGACCCACCTTATCGGCCTTTGAATAATCGTTATTCATAATGCCAAACATCAAATCAAACAAAGAATCCATATTGTACCTCCTTACAGCGCCCAATCTATCGGCTCAATCTCCATCCACCATCCGGCTCTAAACCAACTAGTGAGAGGATTTGACCGAGCCCTCTGACATCTATATACTCGATAATTAAAATCGTAAACTTTATCATAAATAGTATTGTAGGTAGCTTTATTAGTCTCTGCGTCATCACATACCGTTCAATGTATCGAACGATATTTGTGCGCTCCGCATCAGTCTGAAACTTATCATAATCGCAAAAGCGTATAAAGAAACAGACGTGCCCCAATGCTGAAACGGGGTAGAGACCTTCAATGATAGTTAATCCTCCTCCTTATAAGCGGGAATTCTCGGCTGAGGCATCGGAATCTCAGCCCAATAATCAGTATCATCAACAGGATAACTTTTTTCAATGCGCCACCAAACATAGTGGCCTTCGCCTTCATCTTCGAGACTACATACATCACAGGCGAAAGGATTGCCCGGCTCGAAACATACGAGAACATCAGTTCCAAGTTCAGGCCGCTTCTCAGAAATCAAATGCCACTTCATAGCGTATCCTCCTCACATAATCTCATCGAACGCCTGTTCGATTGCGTCATCTTCCCGATAATGATAACTGTCTTCCAGTTCGATGGCTCGCGTAGCGATTCTATCCACGCAAGCCTCGGACTCAGGATAGTTTTCAAGAATATATTCACGCTTAGTCAGAAAACGATACTCACGATAAGCAAGCCGTAAATCATTTATCGTAAGCTTAACAACGGAGCCGTCCTCAGTATTCATTATACAAGCATAATTGTAATCCATAAGTATCATTTCCTTTCTTCATCTTATACATATATTATAACATAAAAATATAAAAAAAACAAGGGTGAGGAAATCACCCTTGAAAACGTTATAGACCAAGTTTTGCCATTAACTCTTGAACCTTGCGGCGATCCTCTTCACTGATTTGCGGCGAGGCTACCTCGCTAGGGGCAGGAACAGGCTCTGTCGCAGGACTTGCAGAAGAGCTCCCGGACCAATCTAGGACAGCGGCTTCCCGCACAGAAGTTTTCGCGCAAGATAGAACAACTTTGATTTCCACTTGTTCTCCTTGTTCTGTTAGAGGAATACGAATTTCTTTATCATTGTTGTAAAGGAAAGCGTTTGGGAAGATTTCGAGAATTTTCTTAGTTACGAGGGATTTGCTTTCGGCACCCTTAGCAGCCATTGGATTTCATCCTTTCCATTTGTTTAGTAATATCCTTAATGCGGTCGCAATAGGCGCAGTTACAAGAAGGACTTTCGCACACTTGTTTACAGTTAAGACGCCGCACTGCAAAATCAGGTGGAAGAAGCTGGTTAGTAACAGATTCTGCGGACCGAAGAGAAGGAAGTAAAGACTTGAGAGGCCCATGGAAGAAAAAGTGTGCATAATACTGTAGATTGAAGGGATTTACACACAGCGCGTCAAAGACACCTTCATACCGGCAGGTATCCTCTGGCCGCACAAACCAAGAGGAAAGAAAATAGGAGGTTGGATCTGCGGTGGCGAATAGGAGTATATCAGGGAAGATAGCTTTCCATTGCCGCAAGTCTTCTGTTGAAAAGGTAAGCGGTGCTTCAAAGCGAACTGCGGCGACGCCTTTTCGTGCGTAGCGATTAGCTTGTTCCCAAGTAGTTGCAGCTTCAAAGAACATAAATGGGAAACTTGTTAATTCATTTGAGTAATTAGACTCGGGGACTTGGATAACAAAATTATCTAAGTCGAGATTTCGTATGCTATCAAAGTCGGGTTCTTCAAAGCACATAATGATGTAAGTTTTATCTCGACCGAATAGGTTAATTGCGGTTGCGGCTTCCTCTGCGGATACGCAAATATAAGTTGCATAATCTTTGATGTCTTTAAGATGGTCTTTGCGGATGTCGGTGAGGAAAGGCGCGAAGACAATGTAGTCCATAGGTTCTCCTTTCTAAAGAAAAAGCGGAGTCCGAAGACCCCGCAGTTCTTTAATTACGCACGAGCGTACATAGTCTTCTCAGCGGACTTGCCCTCGTCGTTCTTGTAACGCTTCTTGGACTTCACCGCACGCTCAAACTTGACCAGCTTGGTCAGCTTGGGGATCAGCTTGCTCTTAGGCATATCCAGGCCCAGCTTATCCAGAATCTCCTCAGCGGACATAGGCTCATCAGTCAGAACCTCATACACAGCCTCAGTGATCTCGTCGGACTCCGCAGCCTTAGCCTCGCGACGCTTCTTGTCAGCAGCAGCGCGCTTATCCATGGAAGCGATCTCCTTCTCGGCAAAGGTCTTAATGTCCTCCGCAGCCAGAGTGCACTCACCAGTCTCAGCCAGAGTAATCAGACCCTCCAGAACCTCGCGCTTAGTAATAGTCTTTTCCATTTGTAGTAATCTCCTTTTAATCAAATTATTTGGTGAGAAGTCATCTCTCACTTTCTGTATATATTATATCAAAATTTTTTTGAAAAGTCAATGCCGATTCTCTTCTCTGGATAGTTCATCGCAATAGAAGCAGATGTAATCATCAAGAGACTTGTCAAACAAAAGAGAATCAAGGTCTTTCATTTCTCCACAGCATGAACATATCTTGCGGTGGCCGCATGGCGAGCATAGGACCTCGCTTTCATATCCAAAATCTGGAATGGAGAGCTCCAACGGGGCGCCGCATGAAAGACAATATGCGGGGCCGGAGTAATTTATTTCATAAGGGGAAGAAGGGAGGGGTTTGCCAATGAGGTAATAACCACCAAGGTAAGTGTCATTGTACATTCGATTAGTGGTTAGCGCAAGGGTTCCGCCAGAAACTGCAAAGTCTGGGGATTTGGAATAGCAGAGTTGCGGATCGTAATCCCAGTCTAAAGATCGCTTAGCTGCGGCCGCAACAAGAGAAAGAATTTGGGAGGTTACTTGCGGCGCTATGTAAGGGTATCCCCGCAAAGCGACTATTGCATAGGGAGTGAGAAGGATTATTTGTCTCCAATATTTGCGGTTGTTGTTTTCTACTGTTGCGAGGACAGTGTAGGGAGAAGTCATCATTTCAAGACATCCTGCGCGATAGTCTCCTTTATGGGAAGTCATTGCGAGACATGAAGTCCAGTTAGAAGTATCTTCTGAAAGGGAAAGAAAATCCTCTGGGCGAGTAGAAAGACGGAGAGTGCCTTTGAGGATGCGGTTTGATGATACTTGGGATTGTGCTAAACGGATTTCCTCAACAAGTGAAAGGTCAACTGTGTTGTTTCCACAGAGGACGAGAAATTGATTTGCAAATTTGAAGAATTTGCGGCGACCGTCTAGCGTTAGAGTATGGGAGTCCTTGAAGTGGAGGATTCCGACGACTGGGATTAGATTGTTGTAGATTGTTTCCTCTGATATGATTTGGGGCAAGGAACGACGAAACCAATCTACAGATTCGGGTGTAAGATAGGTGGCTGCCAGTAGGGACATGATCTGCCGCAATGAAAAAATGTTATATTCTTGTGTGCGGTGAAAGTGGTCTAGGGAGGTTTCTGCGGCGAGGGGTATAGAGACTGGTGTCTCATATACCCCGTTTGGAAAGAGATTAACTAGATTGGAGCGCGCTAGGCTGGCTTGCCGCACATATTCCGCATCGGAGATTGGATTGCGGTTGAAGGATTCGCGAGATAGGACGCGAGAACGAATTTCAGAGAAGGACATAGAATTCCTTTCTATTGATTAGACTTTTGGGCGCGTTAGCACCTTTGCTCAATGTATGAGGGCAGAAAGAAGAGAGTTGAGGGTGTCTTCGTTTTTGGGGTTGGTGAAAAGAGAGTGAACATCACCAATAGAAACGAAGAAGTTTTTAGTCTCGGTTCGCAGCGTGGTGTAAAGATCATCTTCCTGCCGTAGTGCGGACAGGCTGCCGCAAGAATGGATCTGTGTGGTAATATAGGGGAAGATGATATTATCGAAGAAAGAGTCCCAGGGAAGAGACATACAGTCAGCCCCGCAAGTGGTAGCATTCTTTTCCTCATTATAAAGTTCATCAAGAGTAGAGGAAAGTTCGTTGTCGAAATCTGCCACAGAGAGGCCGGAGTTCTGGAACGCGGTGCGGATGGTATCCCGCAGGTTAGAATTAGTCATATGGTTTGCTTCCTTTCTTACTTTTGTTAATTATATTATAACATAAAAAATTTAAAATGTCAAAAGAGGAGATTGCTAAGTTTTGAGTCTTCTCCCCGAGAAATATAGCGGCCACGGAATTCGGGGCCTGAAACTCAAAACAAATACTTGGCCAGAATTCCTCGTATGTCTTCTCCGTTTCGTCGCCCCAAGGGGCGCCTCACTCAAAGCCATACGAGGAACATTCTGGCCGTGACTATATATTTTTTCTGATGATAGATAGATAAATACCTACCATCAGAATTTTGAGTGACTATTGGTGTATTTTATGTTTATCTGTTAATTTATTTTATTATTTTAAGATGATTTTTCTTAGCAAAACTCAGATTTTGGTAAGGTTCCTGTCTGTGCAAGTCTTACCATTTTCCTTATAAATAATAGGGTATATATATTTATAAGGATTTTGGTAAGCTTTCTGACGATAGGTTTATTGCCATAAATATGCAATAGTATAAGATTGACCTCCGTTATGGCATTCTCCATTTAATGTGCGGTAATAGTGCATCTTTCGCGCAAATCCTAAATCGCCAATGCAAGCACTAATATTAGTTAATGCGGTGATTGCATTACCCACAATACCTGTAGAGATACCAAGGTCAGCCGCAATTTGTTTATAAGAAATAGCATCTAAGGTATGCTCATTATCACAGAGATATAAGAATACCCGCAAGGTGTTTTCCCATGCAACAGACCGGTTTTTATCTTCGGACTTATAGTCTTTGATAGTATTAATCCAAGTCTTTTTGAGGACAAGTTGTTTGGGAGAGTCTTTTAGTACAGTAGGATCAAGAGAGAGAGTATAGTAGCCATTTTTCTCGGTCACAATTAACTGATCTTTTGCTACAAGTGCGGATAGAGCTTTTTTAATATCGTCTTTAACGCGAGTTCGCTCTTTGATACCTAAGAACTTACAAATATCTTCCATGCGGCCCCAGAAAGCTAGATGGTCTTCCGCAAGAATAGCTACCATAATTAGAAGTTTAAACTCATAATTTTTAATATATGTCCAATCTTGATTGAGGTAGGCTAGTTCGTTAGACTAGCAAGATACTTCCATTGGAGTTGGAATTTTGCGGTTAAGGGTTATCATTTAGATACTCCTTTCGTATTGTTGAGGATATTGTTCTTTTGCTTCTTTGAGAGATAATTGCTTAATAATATAATTGCGGTTAAGGCGTAATGATTGGGCTGAGTCTGGAATAAGATATTGGCGACCGACTAACTCTTTAATTTGTGCTTTTGTTAGCCAGCTTGCAGGGATAGAAGCAGTATATTTGTCTTGTTTGGCAAGGTGTTCGCAGATAAGTTGCCAGACAAAGAATGTTTCAGTGCTGAGGTAGTAAGGACTGCTTTCTGGTTTATATAGAACATAGGGGTCAATAACATTGACTTTAATAAGGTCTATATCATCTGTGGAAACTGAAAAATTATCTTCGTTTTGATTTATTGATAGGTTTATTGGGAAGTATTTTTTTCTTGTTTCTTCGCAGAGTGGGAAACTAATGGGCCGTTTAGGCTTGCGGACAGAGGGCAAGAAAGCTAGTTTTTGATCAGATTGGGCTAGTAGGTTAGGTGATAGGGGTGGGAGTTCAGAAGTTTCTTTTGCGGCAGCGAGACAGTATGCGAGTAGGTCATTTGGATCAGAAGTTGAGGGAGATTGTGGAGATTTTGAAGTAGATTGCTTAGATTGCGGAGTTGTCGTGCGCTCGGTACTCCTAGGCTGAGCTGTGGCCTTCTCCTCATTACGACCGTCTTCTAAATGACTCATTAACTCCTCAGACTTTTTTACATTTGGATGAAACTAAAATTGCTTTGTCTTGCCTTTTATATTATACTTTGGCCATAGTATTCTAATATACATCCACTCCGCAAACTCCAATAACCAAGTTGAAGTGGAAGCTAATCCGCAAATCTAAGCAATTTCCGTTCCAGAAATCAATTCTTTATAAATTAATTGATCTGGATCTACCTCCGCAGAATATAATTTTGAACTGAAAGATTTTGTTCTAAAGTTCTGATTATGCTCCTTCCATCTTTCAATTAGACAAGTTGCAGAACCTACATATAATAGGTCATCTCTATCATAAATACCATATACTCCCGCATACATAGGAGCCAATGATCTCTCTTGTAAGGTCTATTCTACCGTAGTCATAAAATCTGTTGAATAGTAATCATCTTTGTCAAGCAACGAACAAGGATATCCATTTACGTTGATAATTCGATTTGCAGCAGTCTATTGTGCGAACACCGATCGGCGGAGATTCCAGTATGCCTTCAATGGCATATATAACCAATAAACTTCTTTCTATTGCTCTTTTTCATTTAAAATAACGCATTCATTACCCACTTCTAATAGCGCTTCTAACAAAGCATTACAGCAAGCTACACTATTAATAGAATTAGGGCCAGTATACTAAAATTTAGTCCCATTTGAAGAGGTATATTCCAGACAAGCGCGACCTTCTTTGCGGGATATCATTCCAGTTCCTTCTGTTATGGTCATACTTTGAATTTCTTTTCCAGTTAATGTCATAATTTTTCTTTCTTTTCCTTGGCCGTTACTCTAGGAGTAGTTTTTACAAGCTAGCGATATGCTGCTTAACCCAGAGTACATAGTTTTTAATTTTATCCATCATCTCTAGGCTTAGTGATTCGCCTTTCTTGTACCATCTGTTAAAGGTAGTAATAGACATGCCGCAGTTGTTCGCAAAAGTATTGTTAGACATGCCTAATTCAAGAATCTTGCTGACTTGCTCTTTGAGTTCCATGAGGAAAATCGTCCTTTCTATAGTGATGCGGCCGTTCATTTCTTATACAATATAAATTATGTATAGAACAGAGTAAATAAAAAACAAGCCTCAGAACGGCCAAGTAAAGGAGGCTTGTTTTTTTTTATAGAGCATTTATCTCTCTATTATATTTGAAAAATCAACTATGTGGATTAAATACTTTTGTCCTAAGTAATAAAAATTTTCTGCGGTACCGATCGGTGGGTCGGCCACCTATCTATTTATAATTTTATTATAACATAAATTTTATTAAAAGTCCAATATCCGATCGGTTCTTCTGTGAACTTAAAATTTCCTTTCTCCTAAGAAAATACATAAGCAATTTTCCTTGATTTTTTAAGCGCTATGATTCCAGAAATGCGGAAAATGAATATCAAGTCATTAAAGAATATTTTTGTTGAAAGGTGCGGCACCGATCGGTGGACAAAGTCGCTATGCAAAGGCAGAGGTTATGAAATCTGCGGTTGCGTTATGGGATGCCGCAGGTTTGACTAATGGGTCGCTATGTCCAGGAAATTTTTCGCTATGGTGGGTTGGAGAAGAAAATTCGGGGTTTGCCTACGCAAACGGCCCGCCCAGTTTTCTTAAAGTCTCTCTTTAAGCAAACGAGGAAATTACATAAGCAATTTTCTTTCTTTTGTTAGCCTCATTGCTAACTTTTATTTCCAACCCACCTCTTGTTCATTTTAAGAAAATCTTCTTAATTTTCTGTTTTCTCACGAGGAGGCGCGGCGTGCGGGCAAGCCATACATAAATACATCACACCGTCTACATAAGTAGAGAAAAACTCTACTTTGTCGCCCGGTTCGATAGCAAACTTATCCCTTAGTTTAGAGGGGATAACAATGCGACCTAGGGCATCTACTTTACGATTAGCATTTAGGTTAATCATTCTGGTAAAAATTTCTGGTAGGGTAGGCTACTGACCGGAAAAACGACTCTAATCATAAGAGTCGGCTCTTTGCTCACCACTCACAAGGCATTTTACCACAAAGTTCACGCATAGGACATTCATCACAGGAATTTTGCAGAAAACAAGTGTTGGCAATTAGGATAAGAGCACGCAGTAGCTCTAATTCCATGAGAAATTTTCTCCTTTCTCTCTAGTTTCTAATAAAATTATACCAAAAATTTTAGGAAAAGTCAAATACGAGCGATTTTTCTAGATTTTTCTGCAAAATTTCCAGTATCAAAAGAAGAAACAGAAACTCGGCTTGGTTCGCCAGAAGCGAGCCGCCCAAAAAAGAAAGCCGCCCTGTGATTACAGGGCGACCTCATAAATCTTTCTGATTTTGATGCTTACTGCGCGGGGCTTGCGGTTGCCGCAATTAAAGCGGTCATTTCGTACAAACTCACCTACGCCATTTTCTTGCCACGCCCTGCGGTTTCTGTCCTCATACCGCAAGGTGTTGTATTTGGATAGCCGCACGGAAAAATCATACTCAAAATTTGCGGTTGCGGGTAAACGGTATTCTTTCGCCTTGCGGTAGTGTCTGGTATGCTCTGCGGCGCGCCGCCGCAAGTCATTTGTAGTGCCTATCTTGAGAATGTAATTTCCGTCCGTGTCAATGTAGTGCCCTACATAAAGAAATTCTTTTTCCACTTGTTTCCCTCTGCGGGGTCGGGGTAACGTAAGTTACCCCTTTTTCGCCCGCTTCTCCGTCAGTGTTACCTCATAAGTCTTGCCGCCATAGTCAAATTTGACTTGCCGCTCAGGATTGATAACCGCAAAATTATCATATCCGCATACCGCCCGCCGCAATACTTCCATGAGTTCCCGCTTGTTTGCGTTCTGCTTCTTTTCTCTTGTTTCCAGATTGTACACCGTAGGCTTTTTCGTGCCGACGCCGCGATACTTCTTGCTTGCGGCGGCTTGTTCCTTACTCTGCGGGAACGGGTCGCCACCTGCGTCTATAATGTGGTCACACCGAATTACGTCTTTAGCTTCTTCCTCGGTACAGTCCAGCTTTTTCATGAGGAACGCAATACGCTCGTTGGTGGTCATACAATCACCCTTTCTATTGTTTGGGAAAGTGGGGCGGGTTTCCCCGCCCCGGCGGGTTTACTTATTCACCTTGTAAGCCTTGATACCCTCGATGGTATCAAACGTGCCCACGGCCATGAATACGGTCTTGCCCTTGAGGGTGCCTTTCTCCGCGTTGCCCTCGTTCACGAGGTTGTTGCAAATGCGGCTGGCGTACTGACTCTGCTTGTCAGCGGGGAACAGGCCCTCGGCCATGAGGTCGGAACAAGTAAAACACTCGCCCTTATGCGCTTCCAGAAATGCCTGCACACTCTCCATAGAGGCGGCGGCGGCTTCCTGCGTGGCGGTAGGCTTCTTGTTAACATTCTTGCGGTTCAGCAGGTCAATCTGATGTGTAGCCCACTCCCGCATTTCATCAGCGGTCATACCGGCAGGCAGGGTCATAATGTCCACGTTGGACAGGATAGCGTTGAAAAAGTCGCGGTTAAAATTCTTGGTAGCCATAGTATCAATTCCTTTCTGCGGTTATAGTGTCGCACACTTGATTTTTGTTGTCCTCTTGGAACATTTATATACTAACATACTTTCTTGAATTTGTCAAGAGATTTTTCAAGAAAATATGAAATTTTTTAAGGTACACAAGGGGTGGTGGGCTTTTGTTCTCTCCCTCACTTCTTGATTAGAGTATACCAGATAGAGCAGGAAAAAGCAAGGTGCAAACTGCACAAGATTTAGGAAAATACCATCCAAATTTTTGTGCAAGTTGCTTGTGAAAAAATTAACGCTTCGTGGGTACAAAAACAAAACTCGGCTCCTTGCGTTCCACAAGGAGCCGCCCAAGTTTCCTTGGACGGCTTAGTCTTAGTATTCAAGAACAGGGACTTCTTCTCCGTCTGCGGTTTCAACAGCCGCATACTCAAAATCTTCCACAAAGGCATAGCCATAATGCTCGCCAATGTAGTTTTCCAAAGCGGTGTAGTCATCCCTGCCAGGAGCAATTGCGGTTTGCGGTTGTTTGTCCCAATTTGCCTTACGGTTATCAAAAATGATATTTGTCAGCATTTCGTCCGGGACTTCTACCGGAACAATCTCAGTCCTGGGAACGTACAAATTGACTTTCATGGTCTTCCTCCTTACAGGCTCAAGGGATTGATTTCAAACCCCTGAAAATTGCGAATGTCCTGACAGCCCTCATTAAAACAGATTTTAATGTCACCGCAGTTTTCCAGATATGCGCGGATGCAATTTTCTGCTTTTCGCAAATCCATCAATTTTCTGTCTTTTTCTTCTGCGATATCTTCTAACGTGTCAAAGGCCATCCAGTTTTCAAAATCTTTGAAAACCACTTCTTTAGGGTCAATAATACCACCGCAACAGAGACAAATAATATAATTAGCGCCGTTGTCCTCTGTACAGTGGATGCCGGGATGTACAATTTTTTCTTCGTCCACAAAAATACACTGTTTAGCTTCCATGATTATTTTTCCTTTCTTGCGGAGGGGCTTTCGCCCCTCACCGCATAGGGTCATTTCTGACCACGTTCATAATCTGCTTTTGCAACTCCGTGGGGACAGGAAACTCTTTACTGTTTTCAAACAGCAGTTTTCGCATGGGCTTCTTCTGTCGGAAACAATAGGCAAGAATTTCCTTTTCAATCATTACGTCCGCAAGGCCAGTATGTTCTTCCTCAAAGTCATGATTGCCGCTGATAAACTGATACAAAATTTCTGCGGTCTTGCGGTACTGCCCATTTTTAGTCTTGTACCCGTTTTCCTCGCAGAACTTGCGGTATGTTGGCATGGGGACGATTACGTCCTGACTCATGCGCATTGTATCCCAGATTTCCATTCCATAAGGGAACCAGTACCGCCACTTTGACTTTGTGCAATATCGCTGTGTACCATTACAAGCGTTAAGGTCAAAGCGGGCATTATGCGCGCACACTGTCTTGATATTGTATCGTTCTATAGTATCCAGCATAGCCGCCCGGATTTCGCGCAAGTCTGCCATCGTGCGATACCCTTGCCGCAAGTCCTCAATATATATGGGGATTTTGTTTGCATAGTATGCGCTCTGCATAAGGTCGCGTTCATATACGAACACGTCACGATTGACAAAGCTGGCGCATTCGTATACATTGCCGGACTTGTCAATCACCGCCCAGCCTATGTCATAGACAAGAACGTTAGACATATCAAGTCCAGTTTCTGTGGGAATGGTGTTGGCAGTTTCGGTGTCAAGCATTAAAATATAATGCCGCCGTTTGTCGATTGCCATTGTATCAATTCCTTTCTTTTGTTTCTATAAAGAGGTGGGGAATACAACCTTTTACACTTCCGAGCGACGGAATAGCGGCACATGACGTCCTGTACAACGTTCATTTCCCTCACCTCTTGATAAGAGTATAACAGATAGGGAGACAAAAAGCAAGTGGCAAATTGCATAAATTTTAGGAGATTGCGGGGTGGGTATTTGTGCAGTTTGCTTGTGAAATTTTTAACGATTTGTGTACAGAAAAACAAAATTCGGCTCATTGCGTCGCCAATGAGCCGCCCAAAGAAAGGGCGACCCATTGACAAAAGAAAGGAGTGTCTCGTCCGTGGGGTAGAACTGTTAGGCACAGTTCTCCAGAAGCCAAATTGTAAGCAAAATTGCGGCGATAACATATAAACAAGTGCCAGCCAGAAAATGCCAGTCACGAGTATCATACCATGTTGCCCATCCCACAAATGCGGCGGAGACGCAATACAACAGTGCGGCAATAATGCAAACAATAGCAATGAAAATCATAGTTTACTCCTTTGTATTTGGAACGAAACCCCGGCAATACTCTCTTGCCCACGTCCAGTCTTTCATTCTTTTGGTGCAACGGCTTTCGTGTTGAGAATTTAACACCTTACCGCGATTGTAGCCCCAATATTTACAATAATGACAGCAGATATAGCGAATTTCTAAATTATAGCGGTTCGCCAGTTCCTCCCGAATTTCAAATGCAGTCATGCGGTTCTCCTTTCTACGCGGGGAGGTTAAACCTCCCGCGCTTTCAACAGAGTTTTCAAAACTTCAATGAGATTATCTTCTCCGAATGCCATACCCCGCCAGTCAATGCGGTTGCGGCTTTCGTCATCAAACAATACGCCATCAGGATTTTTGACTACCTCATACTTAGGTGTGCCATAAGGGACAATATAAATCTCGTCCCACTTCACGCTGGGTAAGTGTCGCCGCAGGTACTCCATCTTTGCGTCTACCACTTGTTTATGGAAGTCCTCACTTCCGCTCTTGGAAGTCCAGCTCACAATACCAACAGCTACGCCGCAAGCCTGCAACTTATGCAAATATCTTGCAAGCAAAGAGAAATTGACCAGCGGGGCGGCTACCTCATATGGGGTGGTATCTTCTGCTTGCAGATACTCAAGCCAGCCTGGAACGCCATAAAAGTTAGCGATTGTGCCATCCATGTCAAGATAAACCGCGGGGATAACAGAGAGATTAAACATTTTCGTGTACTCCTTTCTTTACTGTATTTGTATTGTACCAAATTTTAGGAGATTTGTCCATAGTCAAAATGCACAAAATTTTAGAGAAATTTTTGGTGGTTTTGTGTGATAAATAGAAACTCGGCTCTTTGCGCCCACAAAGAGCCGCCCAGCTTATTTGCTGGGCGACTTAGTTAGTCTTCTTCTTCCTCTGTTTCAATCCATGCGGTATCAAGAGTAAATCTTTCTGTATACTTCCAGCGCTGTCCGCAAGAGCAGCATCTACACCAATGGTCTACCCAAATGGTATCATCGTCTTGTTCTATGTTGCCATCGTCATAGTAATAGTTATCTTCTCCGCACTTAGGACACTTGTTTTCCATTTTAATTTTCTCCTTTCAGCTCAGTTTTTCAAACATACTCCATAGCGTATCTTTATCAATAGATGTTTCATTCACCATGTTTTGGATTTGTTCTTCGGTGGGTAAATATTTATCCGTAGTAAAGCCAAACACTCTGTCGCAAGCCATATATGCTTCGTATTCATCTTTATTCAATCGGCCACGCAACCACCAGTCCCAGCGAATAAGGCGGATAATTGCCCATGCGCACCTACCCACGACAATTAGTGCCAATACAGCAAGCGCCGCATACCGTACCAGTTCAAATTTGACCCCACCATAGCACAACAGGGCAACGCCGCACAGAATGAGGAAATTGCGCCCATACCTCTTGAGAGTTTGCTTCTGAAAATCAGACATTGTATCAGCCCCTTTCCTGTTGATTTTTTAGTTATGATTGCTGTGAAAAATAGAGTGCAGGATTACGACAATGAGCCAAATAAACAGCACCAGTTTCCACGAGAACACGATGGCGAAAGAGCCGATGGACGCGATGCCGATAGCAGGGAGAAGCCAGCAGAACAGCCAAACCAAACCGGCGGTACACAGGAAGTCGATAGCAGCAAGTGCCAAAAACAGAATAATAAACATTTTTATTCTCCTCTCTTGAATATGATGGTTTTGTGTGTAGTGTAGAACGCCTCACGAACGCAGGGGTCATTTTTCAGGTCATTTGCGATGAATGACAAGGCTTCATTCTCATAGTCGAACCGCTTTCTATTAGTGAAACACTCACCCCAGGAGGTTTCGCCCCACCATTCGACAGAGTAGTAAACATCTTTGGTTTCCATTGTTCTTACCTCCTTGTTTCATTGTACTCATTACTAATTGTTGTTAATAAAAATACGGGATTTCTCTCACATTTTTTATTTATTTTCTAACCGCATTTTATCAGACCCGATAAGCGCGGCCAGCAAGTTTGAGGTATCACGGACTTGACTCATAGAATACTCTTCGCCAATGTTGGAAATAGCGTATTCTTGTTTGTAGTCATACATCAAATCGAACAGGTGAGAAATGACCTCACGGGCGTCTTGAAGTTTATTCTTTTCCTCTTGGGTGAGTTGAACCTGAACGTTTGAGGTAATAATGTTCATTTGTTTTACCTCCTTTTATTTACCGATTTCCACTTTTTCAGTCGGAGCAAGCATTTGAAGCACATTGGCTGTAAGCGCGACGTCCACTCTGTCATATCTATTCCCGCAAGTATCGCTCACATACTCGCAATCATTATCGGCGATGACATCATACAATTCATTGAGAATGTCATAGGCGTCGCGCAGAGTTTTCCGTTCCTCCTCTGTCAGCTTGGCATAGATGGGAGCTTTAATAATTTCCATTTTGTTTACCTCTTTAATCCTTAGTTATATTTTCAGAATTTCCTTGCCCAGCTTACCGGACTTGAACACACGGCGAACGCTCATAATATTGGCTTTCCGCAAAGATTTTATTGCGATATTATGAGCTTCGTTACCCGTGCGGGCGATGATGGGAAAAGTCTGTCCCTTTGCATCAATGCAAATGTAAGTATTACTAATAGAGCGTTTAGACATTGCATTTACTCCTTTCTTTTGTAATTACATTCTAACAGATTTTAGGAGGTCTGTCAATCGTCAATTTGTACAAAATTTACGGCAATTTTTTGGCATCTCATACAATAAAACAAAACTCGGCGCGTTTTGCCTGAAAACGCGCCGCCCAAGGTTTTACCCAAGGGCGGCTTGTGATTAGTGAAGCAAATCTTCCATTTCATCCTTAATAGCAAGGAGTTCGTTGTATTCATTTTCAACGTCCTGGAGAGACTTCCAATACACTTTTTCATTATCCTGGTAAGCAAACAAGGCAGGATAAGAAACTGTTTCCTGTGCATAAATCGCGGGGAAGTCGTAACTATATTCCTGGAAAAGTTCTTCCAATTTGTCTGCGGCTTCCTGGTTTGCAACGTATACAAAGTACGCTCTATCAATAGCCTTTTCCCAGTTGTCAAGAGAGATAACGTTTCTTCTACTATCCATCATAACCACAGACTTTTCCAGTCCTGCGGTTTTGCACTTCAACTCATGTTCGCGGCACTCGTCCTCAAACGCAAATTCCTTGCCGCAAACTTCGCACTGATAAGTATGCTTTTCAATCATGGTCAATTTCCTTTCTTTTGTTTGTTTTGTTCGTTTTGGTATCCTTTTTCCATATATTTTTTAACAAGCCGCAACACAGCTTGATTGCGAACGCCGTCCGGGTAAAAGTCTTTGACCTGCGTGGGGTCGGCTATCCACATGGTCAAAATACATTCTTCACGCGGGTCTGTCACAATAACTACCCCGGTATCAGTTAAAAGCCGCATTGCTTTGCCGCGTTCGTCTATTACCAATTTGCGGGCGATAACTTCACCAAATCCAATGGTAGTAGCAATATAAGCAATGCGGTCAGCTCTTTCATTCAAAGCGTGATTACTGAACCGGATACGGAGGGGGGTCATTCCCCCACCTCCGGAAACAGCGTCTTTTCAAATGCTTCTTTATAATTCACTTCCCACATATGGTCAATTTCTGCGGAGAAATCTTCATCATAATAAATACCAAATGCACTTGCGGAAGTAAACTCCACTGCACCTATGGCCTGTTGCCAAACCATCTTTGCGGCGGTGAGGTCTTGCCCCTGCATATATGCCTTGCACAGCCGCAATTTAAGGTCAAGATACACGCGGAGTTGGGTCTTGATTTTCTCGTTCATTTTAATTACCTCTTTCTATTGTTTTGTTTCCCTCTTGGATTGTCTTTATTCTACCAGATAGAGGCAAGAAAATCAATAGGCAAATTACATAAAATTTAATTGATTTTAGGATGCTTTTTGGGCAAAATGACCAGAAGTTCGATCGTGAAATTTTTCACAACTCCTGCGGTTAAATTAAAATTCGGCTCGTCACCGCAGATGACGAGCCGCCCAAGATTTCTCAAGGGCGGTTCGTAAGTTTTAAGCAAGAAGTGTGTCAACCTCTTTTGCGATTTTTCTTAGCTGCCCAGCGATGGCGCGGTTATCTTCATAGTCATCATAGTAATCTGCGGCGTTCTGAAGAGCGGTAATCAAATCATCCCGACAGCTGGGGAGATATTTCTTGAATACTACCCCGCCGTCCTCAAGGAAAATCTCTAAAGGTTCTCCCTCTCTGATGTTGCAATTGCGGCGGATTTCCTTGGGGATAACCACGCGACCCAGGTCATCGATGCGGCGAATAATTCCAGTTGCTTTCATAATGTTTTCTCCTTTCATTCTTCTACCCCTGCACAAGAGGGGCAGTAAACATAATCTTCATCATCAAGATATGCGCCGGGCAATAGTAGGGTAGACTGGCAACAGGTACAAGATACTACTATAGGCAAACCCTGTACCGTAAACCAGTTGCCATCATGAGCTGCGGCGCTGGGAAACTCTTTCCCAGAAACTTTCTTGTACCAGTCTTTAAACTTTTTCATAGTATTTTCTCCTTTCTTACCACTCAAAACAGTATTCATGCTGGGGAGTAAAGATACTTACTTTTAATACCCCTGTTTCCGGGTCGGGGAAATAAAGGCCCGCGGTAAAAGAGTAGGTACTGTGAGAGATAATCACAGGATGGCTACCCTCAACCGCACGAGAGGAATGAACTATACCCAGCCAGGCATTACGCTTATAGAAACTGGGATTGGTGTATACATCTTCCAGTTTTTCGTTGCGGTTTAACGCAGCTTCAAATGCCTCCCGCAAATGATTAGCCTTTGCACTGTCTTTCTTGAGATATTCCATAGTGAATACTCCTTTCTTTTGATGATACCATTCTAACATACCATCTACCTAAAGTCAATAGACAAAATGCACAAAGTTTTGGGATAGGATTTGTGCAAAATGACGAAACCTAAGATTGTTAAAATTTTGGCATATATGTGAATTATTTAACAAACTCGGCCCGCGCCGTGGAAAGCGGGCCGCCCAAGCTAAGTTGAGCGACCCTATCCTTATCTCAAACTCCTAAACTCCATCAGTTTACCGTCAACCATCTTATGCCAGTAAAGTTTATCCTCATATCTGATAGCCCGCAAACGGTAGGTATGTCCATCCCAGGTATCGTATATTTCATCTACAACAATTTCGCCATAGCGGCGCACGTCTTTTTCGCAGGCACCATCACAGAATGTATATCCATTAGCTTTCATCGTCATCGTCCTCTATTTCCATATAGTTTTCATTGAAATATTCGTTAATGCATTCCAGGGTAGGGTCTAATGCCTTATCGCCCATCCACTCCAGGATTGTGCTTGCGGAATAGTTGTCAACAATCCAGCGTAGAATATCCTCTGAGTCCAGCATCGTCTCCGCATCTTCGTAAGCTTCATCTTGGGTATCAAACTCGTCGCCATACTGATTTTTCCACATATTGTACTCCTTTCCAGGTCTGCGGACTGGGAAAATCCTTAGTGTAAATTCTTCCCAGTCCGCACGTTTCCTTTCTCTTGTTTAGCAGTCTGCACCGATGCAGTGGTATGCGTACCACATTCCCCGCCGCTTAACCAACTTGTACCAACAGGTGATGGGCTGTCCTGTGCAATCGTAACCATAGGATGGCCGCAACTCATATTTTTCCTCAAAGATGCGGGCTACATCTTTTGCGGTAAGATTGAAATATGCTTCCAGAATAGGAACCAGGACAATGACTGTTCCATCATCATACTGCTTGACCATGCGGCCGGCCTTGAAATTGTATTCTGCGTCAGCCTCCATGCGTCTCCGCAGGTCATATTTGAGTTGTGCAATGAGGGGCTTAGGGATACCGATTTCCTTTTCCAGGGTGTGAATGACCTCAAACTGTGTTCTATACTTGTTATACATAATATCCTCTCTTTCTGCGTTTAACGAAATTTAGTTTATGTGGTTTAGAGTGGGCAGAATTTCATCCGCCGCACTCTTAGTAATTCATGTCCCATGCAGGGAGGGCACCCCAGTCGGTGTAATTAGAGCTGTCCCTGTCCAAAATGAGATCATCTGCGACTTTCTGCTGGAGAATGTAATTCAATTTTGCGCCATTTTCAAGCGCGTTATTCAGATAGTTGATAATAGTATCTGGTGTATCCGTGCCAGGAAAATACTGCTCTGTGATAATGCCAGTGTCGTAGTATTTGACTATTAGACGAAAGTTCATATTATGTCCTCCTCTTGTGTCAAGTCCTCGAAAATTCCCCGCAAGTATGCGCCATTCTTACTGCTGGAAATAAACTGTCCATCCCAGTAAATTTCATAGCGCAAGGTCTTACCCTGTGGCGTGCGAATTGCGATAAAGTCAATGCCGTTATGACTTGCTAAAAGTGCTTTTCTCATAGAATAGCCTCCAAAAATCCACATACCACAAACGTGGTAACAAGTGTAAGGATTAAAGCAACGCCCGCAAGGACGTCGTGTAACTGTTTGTCACTCATAGTATGTTCTCCTTTGTGGGACGCCTTACTTTTCCGCAAGGCGTCCCGTGGTCTGTTAGTCCTGGTTTTCCTCGTAGTCCTCAAGGTATCCGACGGCTTCTTCTTCACAGGTATACCATGCGGTATCACCATTTTCCTTGTGGACGATGTACCCATCGCCATAGCAAGTTTCAACAGTCACTTTGCCGTCGAAACTTACAGCGATAGTCATAGGCTCATTGACAGGTAATTCCACATACTTTACGATAATATCATCATCAGTGATAGTGATACAGTCTGCGTCAATCTCTGTATCACTAATGTTATCACTGTCAATGCGCCATTCGACGTCGTGGCTTTCATGGTTTAGGTCTGTCAGTGCTTCCATGTATCCGTTATAAGGATACAAGCACCAGCCCCACGCGTTCACGTCCTCTTGCTTGACGCGACGGATTTTGCCGCCCGCGAAACAGATATAAGAACAGTTTGCCAACACAAGGCACTTATGGTTTTTCTCCGCGATAGACTTGATTTCATAGAATTTCATAGTATCAATTCCTTTCAATATGATATGTAACAATAGGTGGTACAAACCCGCTTTACTTGACGCGCTAACTAATGTATTACGGCGCGTTTCCCTGTGCGGCGGTCTGGTGGTCTATTGCCTATTCACTTATCAAAGTACACGGCGCGAACTCTGACCTTTCGACTTACCCGCGCGGGAGACTTCCCACGCATGGACGCGGGCGGCGCGCTGGCCGGTTCGGTTTTTCCTGTCCACGGTTACATACTACCACACGACAACAGGGATTGCAAGAGAAATTTTGCATTTTTCGTAAGTTTGTGCAAATTGCACATTGACTGACAAGAGGGGATCAAGCCTTTTGTGCAAAGTGTACAAACGGGGCGGCGCTGTCCGTGCAGCTGATCAGTGAGCGAAAAACCGCATACATAGGGGCGGGTAGTTTTTAGGATGTTAATTGTTTAATTTTTCACAATCTTCTTTGCCTGGACAAAAAATTTTCCAAATCCAATTTTCAATTTACCTTATCGGGCCATATCTATTCCCAACACTATTTTATAACTCCTTAAATCCCAAGTTCCATCTTCTTTCTTTTTAACTTTCCAGCCCCCGTCCACCAAGACATCAACACCCAATCTTTTTAATCCCTCCAAATATGCCCCTCTTTCTGCTATCTCCCATTTCCAAAAATCGTCAGGTACCCAAATAGTCCCCACGCACGGTTGCTTACCCTCCACCGCAAATCCTTTATTTCTTACTACTGCTTTTTCTGCTACTTCTAGCAACTTATCATCAATCCCCATCTCAAATACTTCATTATTTAATATATTGAAATTTAAATACAAACCATTTTCCTCCTTTCACGATTCCAACCTTCAGTCCTCTTCCTTTTGGCACGAACACTACTTCTCTCTTTCCTTCCCAAATTACTTTACCCCTATAAATTTTCACCAAACACCCTTCCGCAGCTTCCATTTCCCTCGCGAAGTACTTAACCAGCTCCCGCAAGCTTCTACATCCATAAATTCCTTTATCACTAAATTCAATCTTTCCATCTCTTGTTTTTCCTTCCCTTGTGAACCATGGGCCTCCGCCATCTTTTCGCTCAAGCCTCCAAATCACAGACTTTCACTCCTATTTTTCTTTTATTATAACATAATTAAAAAAATTTGTCAAATTCCCATCCAAAACTTGACAAATGCAAAAATTTTTAGTATAATATTCTTAGAGTTAAGAAAGAAAGGAGTGAATACATGACTAAACTTGACTATTCCATAGAATCCCCTCAAGATCGAACAACCTTCGTCTCGAATCTCCTCTCCTCCGCTGACCCCTCTAGTCTTACCTCTCAATATCTAGAAACTCTCGCCGATTATCTAATTATTGCATCGGAGAAGCAAGAGCGCAAGGATTCCCGCAAACGAGAACTTCTCACCGCAAATCGTACTACCACTATCACCAAGTACGAAACTTCCTTTGAAGGTCTCGCTGCAGGTCTTGAGAATGGAGAAGATGGTATATATAACCTTACCTCTAACCGTGATACCCTCCTTACACCCAAAATTTCAATCACGCCGCAAGACCTTTCCGAAATTCCTCTCCTGCGGCAGCTCAGAGATACGATCACCGTCTGGGAGGCCGCTCTCCGCAAGGCAACTGGACGCGATGCATTTATAATCAAGAAAGCCCTAATCGAAATGCGGAAAGACCAATACCTTATCAAGTAGGCTTACCGCAAACCAATTGTCCCGCATAAACTTTCAAATCGTGGCTCCTTCCCCATCTCAATCGACGACCATTCCACTTACTCTAAAGGTGAATTAACTGTCGCTGGGGCTTCCCTACTAGATCCTTCTTTTGTTGCGGCGTTGCTCTAGGATTATTCTCGTCTTAAACAAGATAGTTATGATCGTTTTGAAGGAGATACCTGGTATCTAATTCAAGCCTTGGAAGATATAACTGACAAAGCTCTAAAAGAATATCCTATTCATCATCGTATCTTAGAATACAAAATTGATGGTAAATCTAATGCAGAAATCCGTACCCTCATTAAAGAAGAATTTGATACTCTCTATACTCCAGAATATATCTCTGCGCTTTGGTGTAAAAAAATTCCTCGTCTCATAGCAGACGCTGCCCAACGTGATTTTGTGGTGTGGCAAACCAATCTCCGCAATCTACCTACTAAAATTTGCACCAAATGCGGCTGTACCAAGCCCAAGTCTTCTCTATTCTTCTCAAAAAGCAACACAAGTAAAGACTTCTTCTATTCTATTTGTAAGGATTGCCGCAAAGCAAGATATGCGGCGGGGTGTGCCGGTCACGGTGACCAAGGAGCTTTACCGCGTGGTGACTAAGATGAAAGGAGAATTATATGGCACAACGAAGATGCACTAAATGTGGCCGTCTGCTTGCGGATACAGATTTTTATACTTCTAACAACATAGAAAGATTTCCGCCAGATGGTAAAATGGCCGAATGTAAAAAATGCTGGTCAATGCATGTAGATAACTGGGACCCAGATACCTACAAGCCACTACTAGAACAATTAGATATTCCCTATATTAAAAGTGTATGGGATCAACTCTTAGAAAAATTTCTTTCAAAGAATGACGCTTCTAAGATAACAACAACAAGTGTTCTAGGACGTTATGTTTCAACCATGAAACTAACTCAATGGAGAAAATATCGCTGGGCGGATACGGAAGAACTAGCAGCGAAAGAAGAGGAAAAACTACGAAGTGCTCTTATGCAGCAAGGCTATACGGGCGAAGATCTAGAATTAGAAATGAAAAGAGACTTTGGACCACAACGTCCAGTGTCTGATTTGCGACCGCAGAATGATGATCCCGCCGCAGACCCTTCTTCTATTGTTGAGGAAACCGCCTATGACCGAGAACTTGCGGATAAGCTATCAGAAGATGAAGTCCTAGGTCTTAAACTTAAATGGGGCGATGCTTATCGCCTTAGTGAGTTAGTTCGCATGGAAAAGCTCTATGCGGATATGATGGCATCTTATGACATTCAAACCGCAAGTCACAAGGACATTCTTATTTTCCTTTGTAAGACTTCTCTCAAGCTAAATCAGCTTCTTGACGCAGGTGATATTGCGGAAGCCCAAAAGGTCGCCAAGATGTATGATACCTTACTCAAAAGCGGTAAGTTTGCGGCAGCGCAAGCCAAGGATGAAGAAACTGATTTCGTTGATTCTGTTGGAGAACTTGTTACTCTTGCTGAGGAACAAGGATTTATTTCCAAGTATTATATTTCTCAACCCAATGACATGGTAGATCAAACTATCATGGATATGCAACGTTATACCTATAATCTAGTAACGCAAGAAACTAGCCTGGGTACAATGCTGGAAGCCGCAATGAAGCAAATTGAACAAGACCGTGAAAATGAAAAGAATGTTAGTACAGAAGAAGAAGATGATAATAGCGATTTGTTTAATTATGATGAAAAGCCTCTCAAGGTAGAAGATTTCCAATCATTTGATGAATTTGAGGCAGAGCTTGCGGCGGCCGATGAAACAGAAGAGGCTGGTGATAGTTAATGGCTCTTGCTGAACTAATTAATCTTTCACCTGATATTAAAAAGGTTGGTTTATCTGAAGAGCGAGTGCGGGCTTGCCTACCTGAAATACGCAAGTTCGTCTCGTTTTGGCGCGCTTATCCAGACTTATTTATTGATTTCCTTTAGACGGGCGGAGATGAAAGCAAGCCTAAGAAACTAAAATTCTATCATTATTAGCGGGTTAATTAAGGCCCCTTAATTTGGTAACAAATTAAGCAAAGTTACTTAAAAGCTGGGACACCCTAAAGCTAAATTGCTTAATAAATTTAGTTCCAATATAAATTTATTGAGAGCGAAAGCAGAAACAAGTATTTAGATGAGATATGGTGTAAACCTAAGTCTTACAAATGGGCAATCAGCACTTATTTAAAATTGGAGGTATTTTATTTATGAGTAAGCCATTAGGTAAAGACGGTTTTGAAAAACGAATTAAAGAACGTTTCCCTGATGAACATTTTGATATTATAAAGTATGAAAATACATCAATGCCATTAGAGATTAGATGTTGTAATTGTAATGAAATAATTCAAGTTAATAGGGCATTGAATTTTTTAGCTCCAACAAAAGCTCATGGTTGTAAAAATTGTTTTGGATTATGGAAAGCTCGTGAACAAAAATTAAATAAAATTAAAGAAAAATATGATATTATAGATACTTTTGTTTATGATACACATACATATTATACTATTAAATGTAAGAATTGCGGCCATGAAAGAACTTCTTCCTTAGCTAATCTTTATAGGCATTTAGACTGCGGATGCGCAACAGGAGTCTACAGAAATAGAACGGCAGAAGAATTTTTAAATGAAGTAAATAAAAATTCAAGAAAAGGGGAATTTACTTTATTATCAAATTATGTAAATCAATTAACTAAAGTCTTAATAAAGCATGACTGTGGATTTATCTGGGAAGTACGACCAAGCGACATTATCAATGGCAGATCTTATTGTCCAAGATGTAGACGAAAAGAAAGTAAAGGCGAATTACTGATTAGTAATATTTTAAATGATTTAAATATAGATTTTCAACGAGAAGTAATTATACCTGATACTAGACAAAGATTTGATTTTTATTTTGAATTACAAAATAAGAAATTTGCTATTGAATATAATGGTCGTCAGCATTTTGAACCAATTGCCTTTTTTGGAGGCGAAGAAGAGTTTAAAATACAACAAGAACGAGATAAAAGAAAAGAAAAATATTGTGAAGATAATAGTATAGATTTACTAGTAATTCCTTATTGGCTTACAGAAACTCAAATTAAAGATACCATAAAAAATAAGTTCAACGACTATCTCGGTATGAGAGTAGAATCAAGTGATTCGAAACAGTAACTCTCTTAATTTAAGAGAAAGATATAGTCTCATCTCATATGAAAGTATGAGCAGACCTTTATGGTTTGATGTCTAATTAACGACTAGGCATAAAGATAATGTTTTTTACGAGTCGCCGCTAGATATAAGTACGTATATGCTACTTTTCCGCGCGCCTATTCTAAATCATTCCTCTCCGTTCTAACCTTGATGATCAAAGCTATACTATACCCGGGCGCTAAGCTATTCGTGACTGCGGGAGGCAAGGAACAAGGATCGGGCATTCTGAAAGAAAAGATAAATGAACTATGTGATCTTGTTCCTGCGTTGCGGCGAGAAATAGACTGGTCTCGTGGAGCAACAAAAGAAGGAAAAGATTATTGCGAATATCACTTCAAAAATGGTAGCATCATAGATAACCTTGCGGCGAAAGAAAGTAGCCGTGGTAAACGTCGACATGCGGGGCTTCTCGAAGAGTGTGTAGGAATAGACGGCGACATGTTGAATAGCGTGGTCTTACCCATAATGCAGATAGACAGGCGCACCGCTTGTGGATTACCTGATCCAGATGAACCGCTCAATAAATCCCAGATATACGTGACTACAGCTGGGTGGAAGAATTCCTTCCCATATCAAAAATTAATTGCTCTTTTAGTTCGTATGGTAATTGAGCCAGAAAAAGCCTTCATAATGGGAGGTACTTGGCGCGTACCTGTAGCTGTTGGATTACAAAGTAGGTCTTTTATTAATGACTTGCGGCGAGATGCTACGATGAATGATGTCTCCTTTAGCCGAGAATTTGAGTCCGCATGGGCTGGAACAGTCTAGGATGCATTCTTCGATGGCGACGCTTTCGATCATTGCCGCAAGCTTCAACTCCCAGAATACGAGTGTTCCGGTCGATCATCTGCGAGAGCATATTACGTAATTGGATTCGATGTTGGCCGCAAGGGATGTGCTTCCATCGCTACCGTTTTTAAGGTAACACCGCAATCTCAAGGGCCAGCTGTTAAGTCTCTTGTTTGTATTTATGAATTAATGGATGCCCATTTTGAAGATCAAGCAATTTGGCTTAAAAAGATGTATTACAAATATAAAGCTCGTAGGCTAGTTATAGATGGAAATGGCTTGGGCATTGGTCTTATAGACTACATGGTGAAGTCCCAGACAGATCAAAATGACGACTACTACCCTCCATTTGGCGTTTACAATGATGTGGATAATGAATATAAGAAATATAAAACAGATGACACTGAGCTAGACGCTATGTATATTATCAAAGCAAATGCTCCAATTAATACAACCGCTCACGCAAATTTCCAGTCACAAATTAATACTGGTAAAGTGCGATTCTTGATAGATGCAAATACAGCTAAAGCTAAATTAATGGGCACAGTAAAAGGTTCAAAAATGACGCCAGAAGAGCGTTAGGCTTATTTGCGGCCGTATGACCTTACCTCGGTTTTGCGGTCTGAAATGCTTAATTTGCGGGAAGAGAATACTGGTACTAACATTATTCTCAAGCAAGTTAATAGAGGTATTCCTAAAGATACTTTCTCATCTGCTGAATACGCACTATATTATATTCGTGTTGAAGAAGAGGATAAAAAACGCAAGAAGAAATTTAATATTGCAGATGCAATGTTTATGACTTAAAAATTTTTTGGAAGTTAGGGCAAAAGTAAATAAACTTATTGCCCTAATTTTCAAATATTATGAGAAGATATATTGACTGGAGGTGAGGCTTATATGAGAGCGTCGCGTGGCGAAATTAAAATTGAAGAAATTTTAGTGAAGAATGAAATTCCGTTTCAAGAAGAATATTCATTCCCAGGCTTAGTTGCCCCAAGCGGACGTCCTCTTCGATAGCTTTGATTTTGCGGTCTTCGATGATTCGGGTAATCTAGATTTCTTGATCGAATATCAGGGTATCTAGCATTATCAGGCTAAATCAAAGTTCGGAGGATCTAGAGGCCTCTATCAACAACAGTATAACGATAATTTAAAGCGTAGATTTTGCATGGAGCATGGTATAACATTAGTAGAGATTCCATACAGTGATGAAGCATTTATTAACTATAACTATATCATGCAGAAAGCAGGATACTGATGCAGACAGGAGGTGAAATCTTGGGACGGCAAGAAGAAATTCATAGCAGAGGATTTGATTTAACGAGTCCGCAATCAGGTTTTATAACAAGAACAGAATATCTTGATAAATACGGCAAAGATACTTCTTCTGACTATGATGCCTATATAGAATATGCTAAATTGCGGGCTGGGTTAAAGGATATTGATAATGCAGTAATTGATTTTAATTCCTATAAACAAGTGAATAGTAATTATGGAGATAAGAAATACGTTCTGACGCAAATTTCATAGGGTAATGTTTCAGAGATGCGTAAAATCTCTGATTTCTATTATAATTCAAATGGTATTTATCGTAGAGCTTGCTAGCTATTAGCTATTTTATATAAATATGATTGGTACATAACTCCATTTTATGAAGGAATTAGTTGGAAGGGTAGCAAAGCTGAATCTAAGCTACTTCCAGATGTGGCTAAGGTATTGAATTATTTTGATAATTCTGAGGTCAAACGCACGCTTGGAAACATTGCTCTCAAGGCAATCCGCCAAGGTGTTTATTACGGTATCTGGCTAGATTGGGGAGACAAATTCTCATTCCAACAGCTTCCCGCAGACTATTGCCGCAGTCGTTTATATAGTGGAATTGACCCAATCGTTGAACTAAACCTAAAGTTTTTTGATACATATTTCAAAAATGCAGAATACCGTGCTAAGGTTTTAAAATTATTTCCAACGGAAGTACAACAAGCATATGTAAAATATAACAACAATAAGTTACCGCCCCTCTATCCGGGTGATACTGTAGGATGGATTGCGCTGGACCCTGGCATGGCGATCAAGTTTTCACTAAATGATAGTGATTTTCCTACTCTCATTAGTGTAATTCCTTCTCTAATTGATCTTGACGCTGCGCAGGAGCTCGACCGCAAGAAAACTATGCAACAATTAATTAAGGTACTGATACAGAAACTTCCCCTTGATAAAAATGGAGATTTAATTTTTGACCTTGATGAAGCAAGAGACATCCATAATAATGCGGTGGCCATGCTGAAACGTGCGGTGGGCATTGATGTTCTGACTACGTTCGCGGACATTGAAACTGTGGACACACAAGACAAAACTACCGTGGCGTCCACTGACCCACTACAAAAAGTTGAGAGAACTGTTTATAACAACTTAGGTATTTCTCAAAATCTGTTCAATACAGAGGGAAGTACCGCGCTTGAGAAGTCTGTTATTAATGATGAAGCTAGTGTTCGTGACTTAGTTTATCAGTTCCAGGCGTTCTTGAACAAAGTTATTAAGAAGTTTGATAGAAAAGGGCATTATTCATTTAGAATTGAAATTCTTCCCACTACTATCTATAACTTCAAAGATATTTCAAAAATGTATAAAGAGCAAACGCAAGTCGGCTTCGGCAAGCTGCTGCCGCAAATTGCGCTTGGTCATTCGCAATCTTCTATTTTGGCTACAATGTATTTTGAGAATGAGGTCTTAAAGTTGAGCGAAATTATGATTCCGCCAATGATGTCTAGTACAATGAGTTCTAAGACTACTTCCCAAAAGGAAGCTAATGAAAAAATTGTAAACGACGATAAGAAAGAACCTGGTAGACCTGCTCTCGATGAGGATAAGAAATCAGAAAAAACATTAGCTAATGAAGAAGCACAGAAATGAGAGGAGTGAAAGAGAATGATGCACGTTAGTGTTCCTCTTGATTCTACCATAGAGTTAATTGAGAGTACAGAAATTTCTCCTCTTATTTCTAAGGTAAAAATCAAGGTTTGTTATGTAGGCGACGAGCCTAACCGCAATAAGACAATTATTACCAAAGAACTTGCGGAGACCCTAGGCCCTACGCTCAGGGGATCTCCAATTGTAGGCTATTTTAACCAGGATGATGGAGATTTTGAGCAGCATAATAAAGCAATTGAAGTCAATGGTAAAGAGTTTGCAATCGTTGATGTAACTAAGCCATATGGTTTTGTTGATCTAAATGCGGCGGTCTGGTTTCAGAAGTTTTTAGATGATAATGTGGTGGAACGGGAATATCTCTGCACTGAGGGTTATCTGTGGACTACCGCATACCCAGAGTGCCAACGTATTATTGAAAATGGAAATAATCAATCATTAGAGTTTGATGAAAAAAATTTTTCAGGAGTTTGGACAAAACAAGATAATTCTAATGCGAGATTTTTCATTATAAATGAAGCGATAATTGAAAAATTATGTATACTAGGCGAAAATTATGAGCCTTGTTTTGAAGGCGCGCAAATCAAAACTGAGTTTTCTCTTGATGACCAGTTCGCGGAGATGCGCAAGACCATGTATTCAATGGTCAATGACCTTCACGAAGTATTAAAAGAAGGAGGAAACAAAGTGCCTACTGAATATGCTGTTGAAATTGGTTGTTCCTTGTTTGATGCTATTTGGGACAAGATGTGGAGTCTTGGTAATTACCGCATTAAGGGTGTCTATGAGGAAGGCGACCAAAAATTCGCTATTATGCAGGATCGCGATAATCTAAAGTTGTTCCGTCTGGATTTCCAGTATGATGAGCAGAATGGTTTTGTTCCCGCAAATGAAGTGGTTGAAGTGACAGAAACATTTAACGCGGCGGCCACTCAGTATTCTGAGGAAGATATTCTTGCTTATGAAGCCAAAAGAGCTGAACCTGCGGCCGAGCCCGTGACTGAAAATAGTCTTGCGGAGCCCCAGACTAGCGAGCCGGAAACTGAGCCTACCGAGAATCCCGCTACTGAAAATGCTCTGCAGGAGGGAGAGCCTGCTCCTATGGAAGACCCCGTTCCCGCGCCTACTTATTCTCTTGATGATGTTGTTGAGTATCAAGAACTACTGAGTAAGTATTCTGCTCTGGAAACTGAGCATCAAGCAATGCAGGAAGAACTAACTACCCTGCGCGAGTTTAAGCTAGCAGCTGACCGCAAGGAAAAGCAAGCTATGATTGACAAGTTCTATATGTTATCTGACGAGAACAAGCAAGATGTGATTGATCACATTGATACTTATTCTCTTGATGATATTGAGGCTAAGCTGAGTGTGATTTGTGTTCGCAACAAGGTGAGTTTTGTGAACGACAATGAGCCTGCGGCGCCTACCGCTTATAACCTAAATTCTGCTTCTGATGGCATCGAGGAAGAGTGGATTCGTGCCGTTAAAGCTAAGGAAAAATCACAAAACTAATCTATAAGGAGGAAATATATAAATGGCTAAGAAATCTTTAAGCCAGGCTAAGTTCGTCAAGCTGGGATATGGACAACTGGAACCTAACCATCTGTCCGCTCGTCGGAATGGTAAGATCTATGCTCAGCTGCCTGCTGATAAGACCATTGAGGTGCTGGAGAATGGTCAGTTTGTGAAGTACGACTATGCCAATGGCGTTGTGAATTTTACTGGTGAGGGTCCCTGGATGCTCGTGTTTAATGAGCCCAAGCCCTATGAGGATCGTCAGACCAATCAGGACTTCGCTATGAAGCGTGAGGATTATGTGGCTTATGTGTATAATGCCGCTAACGATGCTATGCCTGAGGGCACGGTGATGGTTCCTCGTGTTATGAATACCGACGGTGGTGACATTTATACTACCAACATGGTTGATGAAGAGACCCTGGCCGTTGGTGATAAGCTGGCTCCTAATGCTAAGGGCATTTTGGATAAGGCTTCTGGTGCTACTGCTACCGAGTGCGTGTGGCAGGTCGCTAAGGTTTACACCATGCCCGATGAGCAGCCTGGTGTCAAGCTGATCCGCATTAAGTAATTGAAAGGAGAGATTAGAATTATGTTAGAAATGAATCAACTAAAAGCTCTGGCTAATGCCGCTGCTGAAGCTAATCGCTCCGCGGCTACTTGCTACTCTGTGAATGGTGAGAACCTGAGCGTTTCCGCTATTAATGATACTCTGCGTGACCAGTTCAATGAGATTGCTGGCACCTATAACCTGTACCGTGAAAACAAGACCAAAGTTTATTCCCTGGTTGAGACTCTGCTGGATGACATTCTGCCCACGAAGGTTCTGCAGCGTTATGCTGACTTCGCTGAGACTCAGACCTTTGCTCAGGGTACCAAACCTGTGTTTATCCGCAAGACCGGTAAGATGCGCGCTAAGCAATTTATTACCAAGGTTGGTCTGGCTGGTCGTTACGAAGTCTTCGCTCTGGGTGAGAAGAGCTTCGAGGTCGCTACTTCTGCTATCGGCGGAGCTGCTGCCATCGGTTTCGAGGAGTTCCTGGATGGTCGTGTTGATTGGGCCGAGCTGGTGAACATTGTCCTGGAAGGTATGGATGAGCTGATCCTGCGTGAGATTGCTAAGGCTCTGATGTCTTCTATCGAACAGCTGCCTGCGGCTAACCGTGTTTCTGCGGCTGGCTTCGATGAGGCTGGTATGGATCGTCTGGTGTCTGTGGTTTCTGCCTATGGCACTCCTGTGATTTATGCTACCCGTGAGTTTGCTACTAAGATGATTCCTGCTGATAAGTGGGTTTCTGATAATATGCGTGATCAGTATTGGGCCAACGGTTTCCTGGCTAGCTATAAGGGTGTTCGTGTGGTTCTGCTGCCTCAGTCCTTCGAGGATGAGACCAATGCCACCAAGGTGATCGATCCAGGTTATGCTTGGGTTATGCCTACTGGTTCTAACGAGAAGCCCGTCAAGATTGCGTTTGAGGGTTCTGCCCACATGCGCGAGGTTGAGAATGATGACTGGTCCCGTGAGATGCAGGTTTATCAGAAGGTCGGCGTTGGCGTCATGTTTACCAATAATATGGCTTCCTATGTCGATACCGATCTGAAGGGCAAGCTGGCTACCATCTAATTCCTGTGGGGAGGGGTAACTCCCTCCCCATTTTATTATAATGTGAAAAAGGAGATAATTAAATATGGAGAATAAGATTGCTGTTACCAATCGTAGTTTTGGTACTGTTATTTACAATATCCCTGAAATGGGTTTGCGGCGTGAATTTGCACCAAAAGAAACTAAGAAAATTACTCCTGCTGAACTTGAAGCACTGACTTCTCAACCAGGTGGACGTGAATTGATTGAGGGCTATCTTCTGGTTCATGACGCTGAGGCGTTAGAGGAAATCGTCAATGTCCAGGTTGAACCGGAATATTGGCTGACTGAGGAGAAGATTCCTGGATGGATGCAGAACTGCTCTGATGATGAATTTATTGATGCATTGAACTTTGCGCCAGAAGGCGTTAAGAGTCTTATTAAGGATTATGCGGTGAAGCTGCCCTTGAACGACTTTAATAAGATTAATGCCATTAAGGATATTCTTGGTTTTGATGTTATGTCTGCGCTAAAGATTAACAAGCTATCTCAAGAAGATGTTAAGCCTGCAGCTACCGCTGGCCGTCGTACTAATCCTAACTATAAGGAAAATGCGGAGACCACTATCACACCGGCAGCACCCGTTCGCCGTATGACATTAGGAAAGTAATATAGGAAGGAGGCAACTAAATGACCTCTTTTGAAAATGTAATCAGTGATGCCTTCTTCGCCATTGTAACAGATGATCTGTATGCAATCAATCCGATTACTGGGGAAGAAGGCCCTGGTATTATGACTAAGGAAGAAACAGAAGCGGATTTGCAGAATATTTTCAAGGCCGCAATTCCAGGTTTTGAATTTCCACGCTTTGCCCTATATGGGTTCGATTCAACCACCTGTGATTACGAGGAAGATCTCACCCTTGAAGAAGTACGGATTATTGCAAATCTTATGGCTCTTGTTTGGTTACAGAGACAAATTACATCAATAGAAAATACTCGTTAGAAGGCATCTGGAGCGTCCTTCAAGCTAACAAGTCAAGCATCTCATTTAGCACGTTTGTTAAGTGTTAAGGAGGCTTGTGAAAAGACAGATCGCCATGCACAACGTCTATACAAGCGCCGCAAATTAGATAAGGAAGGCAAGTATTTGTCTAACTGGTCTAGTCTAATGGAAACGAGTGTATTAGATGGAAACTAAATATATGTTTTCATTTACTAAAGATACGTTTAATACAGATATGCGGCGACTGGTGAATCAAGTGTGGAAGTTAATCCCAATGCGTGAAAATCAAGAAGATTGGGAAACACATCTAAATATTATTCTTGAAGAAATTGCAGGCTTGCATGAATTATTCGCGGCTTAGGTAAATTATTTAATTATTTTATCTAAACTAGAGGGGCTGCGGAGCCCCGTCTGCGATGACTTTATGCTTTACCGCAAGACTGTATTTAGATGTATTGATCTTTTGGGGAAACTGACACATGACGAATCGTGAGTTAATGCAGCGACGCCTTGAATTGCAAGGTGGTATCGCACAAGATAAACGCATGATTCAAGATAAGTATAGAGCGTTTTTGTGGGCATTAAAGTATTCTTATTAGGCTTGTGATGTGCGGCGAGTGTAGAGGGTCACCGCACCAATGGAGACGGATGCCGATACCAACATTCTTCCTCTTGATGAAAAGAAGTATCGAGCATTAATTAATCCAGATAAGCTGAAACAAGATTATGACGACAAGATTTTTTCTATTGATTATAATGCGGGATATTAGCCCGGAGATGTGTTTGAGTGGCAAACTGAGCGTGGACCACTAACACAATGGATTGTTTATTTACCAGCAATGACTGAGGACGCTTATTTTGAAAGTGAAATTCGTCGCTGTAAATATATTATTAAATTTAGAGATGATAAAGACGGTAAAGTGTATGCAACCTATGCCGCAATTCGTGGCCCTGTTGAGACGAAGATTGAGAGCATTCAAAAGAATCAAATTCGTATTGATGTGCCTAATTTATCTCTAAATATTTTAATCCCTAAGAATGAACAAACAGTGCGGTTATTTAAAAGATACTCTGAATTTATGCTTAATGGGAAATGTTGGAGAGTACAAGCTCCTGACACTATTTCTATTGAGGGTGTTATTGAAATTAACGCGGAAGAGTATTACAAAGATCGTGACACAGATACCGATGAAATTAAAGATGGGTTGATTGAATTTGAACCTATTCCTTCTCTTGATGAAGGAGAAATTCATGGTAACGGGATTATTAAACCAAAGATTACAGAGACTTATTCTGTAGAAGCAGATACCATTGGCACTTGGAGTACCAAATTAGGTGATACTTGCGCTCCCGTTAAACTAAAGGTAGATGGAAATACTGTAAAACTAACTTGGTTGAAGTCAATTAGTTGTAGTTCTGGATTTGAGTTACAGTGGAAAACAGATAGTGAGACGCGTTCCCGCAAGATTGTCGTAGAGTCTTTGTTTTAATAGATTGGAGAAAAAGGTATGAGAGTTAATTCATATGAATTTCCCAAGTCTAGTTTCTTGGGGATGCCCAAAGATTGCGCGCTCTTGATGGACAAAATTTTGAGTAATCAAAATTTACTTAAACTATTGTACTATAATGGGCGTGATTGGAAAGAAAAGCCAGATTTAACAAGTGAACAGATTAAAGGTATGCTGAGTAGTGATCCAGAGAAACGTCAGATTTCTTTGGTTCCTCGTTTGTATATTCATCCAGAAGTTCATACTTATTTACATATTTCCTATGGTAAGTTTTATCCCAATGCGACAAATCCGCATTATAGAGATAATACATTTTATATTGATATTTACTGTCACTATGAAGATTGGGATTTAGGTAATTATGAACTAAAGCCTTATCGCATCGCGGGAGAACTTGATGCTATGTTAGATGGTAAACATTTAACTGGTATTGGAGAATTGCAGTTTATTGAAGCGGGACCAGCTATTTATAATGAAGATTTTGCGGGAGTGTCTCTAACTTATTACGCCATTCGTGGCGATGAAGATAAGAAGAATCCGCTTGAGTGATTTTCAATTAGCTTTGATGTGCGGCTGTGACATACCTATCGCTGCATTTCAAACAGTTATTCATCCTCTAACTATGCGAGAAATTGGTATGATGGGAGAAACTGAGTTTTTTGAAGCGACCAGTTACCTTTGTTTAGAAAAAGAATGGATAACTTAGGACAAAATTGTTTTAGAGACATACTCAAATTTTCAAATATTTATGAAGGTACTACAAGATCCAGCGTCAACCGATAAAAAGGAGTCTGTTCATACCCTGCTTTCTCTCTTATTTCCTCTCTGTTCTGTCTCATTTACTCCAAATTCTATTTTATTATATAATAAGGAATTAAAACAAGCAACAATTATAGAAGATAACAATTTTAGTGATTTTTAGGCTATAATCAAGCAGGTGCTTTGTTTAGGAGATATGCGGCAAGGGGATAATGTTACATATAACCCTGCTAATGAGCGTGCAAAGCGCATAGCTGATAAACTAATGAAAAGTCGGCTCAAGATAGCAGAGATAAAAAATAATAAGAAAGAAAGCGCATTGACAAAATATATTTCAATACTATGTGTTGGAAATAAAATGCCATTAAGTGAATGTTTGGAACTAACATTGTTTCAATTGTTTGATTTAATGGAAAGATTTAGCTTGTATTCTAATTGGGATAATGATTTCCGCGTGCGGCTTGCGGGCGGAGACCCAAAGAAAGAAGCTGAAAATTGGATGAAAAATCTACATTAATCATAAGGAGGAAACTATATTATGAAATTTGGTTCTCGTGAAGTGGCCAATGTGGTTTTCCGTGCTAAGAACAAGATGACTCTGGGTTCTCGTACTTTCTATAAGGATGAGCCGGTGTTATACTTCGATACACTGAAGACCTCTGGCCTGGAAGGCGCCGCCACCAGTGTTTATGCTCAGGGTTAATTATTAGCTCCGTTTGACAGTGATGTCAAAATGATAATTACTTTAATTGCTGGAACGCCCAATAGAAATCCCCATTGGGTAATCAGCAGCTAAGAATTAAAATTTATAAGAAGGAAGGTTTATTAATGAACTTGGTTCAAATTAGTAGATTCTTACCGGAAGTAAAAGATCGTTACTATATCAATGAATTTGGCGAGCTTTTTACAGATAATGGTGAGAAAAAAATGAAAGATTGTGTTAAAAACGGGTATGTAAAAAATACTTTAATTTTAAAAGATGGTCGCGAAAAAGCCTTTTTTCGACATCGTCTTGTACTAATTTGCTTTAAACCCATAGAGGGCTATGAAAACCTTTAGGGTAATCATATTGATGGGAATAAATTGAATAATTGTATTGATAATTTAGAATGGGTAACCAATCAAGAAAATCGTATTCATGCGGTTAAGCTTGGTTTAGCTGCTTCTATGAAGGGAGAGTCTAATCCAGCTAGTAAGCTATTAGAATCGCAAGTAATTGATATTATTCAAGATTTATTACATGGTATACCATATTCTCAAATTTGTGCTAAATATAATTGTTCAAAAAGTACAATTAGTGCAATAAAAAATAAAAGAAATTGGAAATATCTCACTAAGGATATAAATTTTGATTAAAGTTCAACGACTATCCCTGTGAAGGGAGTACACTATAAACGATTGATAGTGGAAATGGGTAAATTCTTTGAGATATAGCAAAGAATAAGATATAGTCTAATCTGCGTGTATATTAAAAGACGCAGCAGTTCATAAGAGAACGCATATGACGTAGTGAATCATATGGAATAAAATGGGCTGGGGTAACCCTCGTCTGATCGCGTGGGAAGGAGATAAAACCCTGACTTTGACGATGCAGGACGCGCTTCTTTCTCCAGAAGGTCTAGCTATCCTTTCTGGTGCCGATCTGATTGAGGCTGTTGACGGTGCTCCTATTTATGTGCATCAGACCTCTCAGGTTGAGGTTAAGACTGCTAATACTATCGTTCTACCTAAGGGTGTTATTCCTTGCTGGAATGGTGGCCGCAAGACTGGCGAAGATACTAGCGCTACTGATAAATATGTGTTCCATAAGGAAGCTGACATTTTCTGCATGAAGCTGGATGCTAATGGTGAGATTGCGGGTGAGCCTTGCGTTCCTGCTAAGGTGACCGTTGCAGGTGAGAACACTGAGGCCGTTGCTACTATTCTGTGCCATGCCGATGGTGAGAATACAACTGTGGAACTGCCTGTTGGTTCTGTTGTTCTAGTTGACTATTATGTTGCCAAAAAGGCTGGTTTCCAGGCTGAAATCACTGCTGATAAATTTGCTGGTAACTTCTATATTGAGGGTGAAACCCTGTTCCGTCGTGAAGCTGATGGTGTGGATATGCCTGCTGAGATGGTTATTCCTAACGGTAAGGTTCAATCCAACTTTAACCTGACGTTTAGCAATAGTGGAGATCCTGCTGTGTTTGACTTCACAGTGGACTGCTTCCCTGCCTACACTAAGTTTAACAAGACTAAGAAAGTTCTGGGCCTGATTCAAGTGATTGATGAAGAGTCTCTGAGTGCTGAGGAAGTTCGTGCGGCTTGCGCCGTTGGCTAATTAAGATTTTAAGGGAAGGAGAAATCCTTCCCTTTTTTCTTTTATCAAGAGAGAAAGGAGAAGATTATGGCAGAACATAATATTAAAAGAGATTATTCAACTTGGTATTAGACTAGTAGGCTAGACCAGTCAAAATATATTATTGCAGAGCCTGAGCATTATAAAATGGCTATCCCAAATTATGCAACAGGTTTTATTAACGAAGCATTAAGAGCGGCCAGGGGAGGCTCACATAGATATTCAAAAAGAGCGGGCTTGAGCAATATGAAATTAATGGCACAAAATGGATTTAAAAGTGTCGAATCCACCATTAATACGATTAATTCATTAGAATCGCAGTTTGCTCAAGCGTTTGAAACATCGGCTCCGATTGGAGTTGCTAATTCATTGGCTTCAACCGCAAAAGCAGCTAGACAAAGTATCTCTAAAGGTGGAGATTTAGATAGGGATGATTTTAAATCTCAAATTTTTTTAAGAGATTTAGATAACTATATATCATATTTCATAGCAGGATTAGATGCCATTGGAGCATCCGCAGAAACTAAACGGGCATTTAGTTTTATGCGAGATGCATGGGGAAAGCATGAAATGGTATCTACAACCGCCTATGAAATTTCAGAAAAAGATTTAATGGCGATGGAATTTATAGCTAAAAAATTGAATGATATAACAAAAAAATATAATGAGTTTTTTGCTAAATATTCTGATGAACGAGAAGCCACGATCCGAACAGCTTCTTCGCTTCACTCTGTTTTAAGTTAGCTGATGGGTAAATTTGGCGAGTGGTCAACACCAACAAGTTTTGAAAGAGGCGTCGAACGGATGGTAGATCAAGACTTGAAGGTCATTGGACAAAAAAATAATTTTAAAATGACTGGAACTCTAGTAACAGATAAGGGCTATACTGGCAAAGTTGACGCTATAGTTGGTCCAATGTATATTATATCTAAACAAGAGAATGGAGATGCCTTAACAGCTAAAGCATCATTTTAGTTAAGCGTAAAGCAATCTGGTAGTTTAAGTGGGTTTAACGAAAAAACTGCATAGAGTTATACGGGGAAGGGTATTAAAGTCCAAGAAACTTAGGCACAAGTGTTAAATTATTTACATACTATGTCTCCTACGTCATTTTTCTATGCATCTAATGTATTAACGCATGATAAGAGTACCTCATCAGAAGCTAAGACATTAGTAAAACAAGGTATTGCCGCGCGTATGTTTGATACTTGGTTAACAGGAACGGGAAAGAGGCTATCTGATCGTTCAACTATTGATTTAGCTAATTATTTATTTGTTAATGGTCACTTGTTTGCAATGACTGATATTATCCAATCTGTAGCAGAATCATTTGCTCAACAAGGCAGGTCATTAAATTCAGACATATAGGTGTCTCTTTCTAAAAACAATATTAAAAATGATAAAGTTAATGAAGAAATAAGGTCATACGCAGAAGGGTTTAAACGAAGTGGCACTGTAAAAGGTGAATTAGCAAATATTAAATTAATAGCCCGATTAAATCCTCCTGTACTTTTAAAGGTAGCGCAAAAGTATGGCATTAGAGATTTGACTTTGTAAAAAAAATATGTTATAATATAAATAACAAGAGTAGAAGGAGGTTCATTATGAACTTTAAAGATTTAAATATTGCGGTTGAACCTGTAAAGGGTGAGTTTACGTATCATGGAGAAACAATCTCAGTGCGGAGCTGGCTACCGACCGCCGCAAAGATTGAGTTTATTCAGTTTGTAATTAGTCATGCTATGAACCCTGATCATGGTACATTTAGTCCTGTTATTACTTCTGTGTTTGAGACTATTGCTTATATCAAGTATTTCACAGATATTGAGATTAGCGATGAAGATTTGGTCAATCCTGGTGAACTGGCTGACAAGATTATTCATTCTGAGTTATTGGGAACCGTGCAGAGGACGGTTGAGTCTTACGACCGCCATGAGTGGGTTGATATTTCTTTACTCCTTGATGAAACAATCGGCAATATTGAGCGTTTTAATGCATCGTTTGCGGGAACTATGACTGCGATGAGTGGTAATGCAACTGAACTTGGTGATCAACTTGACTCAATTATGGAGAAGCTCAAGAACAAAGAGGGCTTGGAAGAAATTGCCGCAATTAAAGAATTTATGGACAAAACTGAATAATCCTATTTATTGATTTTTTAAAATAAATAGAGAATAGTTTAAGGCTCTGAGGTATTAACTATCTCAGAGCCTTTTTGTATTATAATGAGTGAAAGGAGATCTATATGGCTAATAAAAGATTTGACTATGTAATTGGGTTTAGTGCGGATACTAGCAAATTAAGTAGCGCACTAAAACAATTAGAAGTTCAATTAAATAAAATTGCTACTGGCAAGATTAGCGGTAATTTTGGTATCGAATAGATTCGTGAAGCTAGTAGTGCAGCGACACAATTGGGTGCGCACTTAAAGGCCGCTATTAACATAGATACTGGTAAGCTAGATATTTCTAAATTTGCTAGATCATTACATTCTAGTAATACTACTTTATCTAGCTTGAGTACCTCTTTGACTAAGGTGGGCCCCGCTGGGCAAGTTGCCTTTATGAACATTGCTCGTGCTATTACAGAAGCAGAGATGCCTCTGAAGCGTAGCAATGAGTTAATGAATAAACTGTGGATAACTATGAAGAATACTGCTCGCTGGCAAGTTACTTCTGGTTTATTGACTGGTTTTACAGGGGCAATTAGCGATGCTTATCGTTATGCAGAAGATTTAAATGAATCATTAAATAATATCCGTATTGTTACAGGTAAAAGTACAGCTGAGATGGCTCAGTTTGCCAAGTAGGCTAACCGAGCAGCAAAAGAGCTTAATACTACTACTACTAAATATACGGATGCTTCATTAATTTACTATCAACAGGGTCTAGATGATAAAAGCGTTAAGGCTAGAACTGATGTAACAGCCAAGTTCGCAAATGTATCACGGGAGAATCTTACTACTTCTTCTGAGTATCTGACCGCAATTTGGAATAACTTTGCTAAAGGTTCTAAAAACTTAGAGTATTTTGCGGATGTTATTGTGGCATTAGGTGCGGCGACCGCATCTAGTTCGCAAGAAATCGCGACTGGATTAAATAAGTTTGCGGCGACTGCAGAGACTGTTGGTTTAAGTTACGAATATGCCACCGCAGCATTAGCAACCGTCACTGCAACAACACGTCAATCCGCGGATGTTGTTGGTACTGCATTTAAGACTCTATTTAGTCGTATTCAAGATCTCGAATTAGGCAAGACCCTTGATGATGGTACTACTTTAGGTAAATATTCTAAAGCACTTGATGCAGTTGGAGTTGCTATTAAAGATTCTAATGGTGAACTCCGCGATATGGATAGAATCCTTGATGATATTGGTGGCAAATGGGACACTCTGAATAAAGATGAACAAGTTGCCCTAGCACAAGCGGTTGGTGGAATTCGTCAATATACGCAGTTCATCGCCTTGATGGATAACTGGGACTTCATGGAGGAAAACCTGGAGACAGCAAAAAATGCTACTGGTGAATTACAAAACCAGGCCAATATTTTTGCTGAGTCCTGGGAGGCCGCCCGCAAGAATGTTAAAGCATCTGCAGAGGGAATCTATGATTCACTTGTTAAGGATGAATTTTGGATTGGTCTAACAAATGGTTTTGCTGATGGATTAAAGTCAGTTGAATTGTTTGCTGATTCTATTGGCGGATTAAAGGGTGTTCTTGCTCTTGCTACTATAGCCATGAATAAATTGGTTGGGCCAAAGGTGGCTCAATCTATTCGTGATGTTGCTTATAATGTAGGCATCCTTACTGGTAAAGAAAAAGAGCATACTATCGCATTAAAAGAGAGTGCTCTTGCAGAAATTAAAAAGTATGCAAATTCTCAAGGCAATTTTGCTTCTGATAAGAATGAAATTTTATTCTATCAACAGTTAGGTCAATATCAACTAGACCTCAATAAATTAATGGAAGGTTATAATGCTGAACAAGTTGAATCTGTTTAGCACTTACTTGAGCAAGTTCAAGCAGCACAAAACCTTGCAATTGAATTGTCAAAGGCTGCGAAAGCTGCAAGCAATGAATCGCAAATATTTATTGATGCAGCTGGCGAGGATCTCTTTAAACAAGGTGCTGTTACGACGATGGGCGGCCGCAATTTTATTACCTATTCTGATAAATATAAAAGTGGAACAGAATATTTACAAGCCGCGGAAGAAATAGCTTACCAGCGAACTTAGGCTCAAAGTATTAAAGAATTATTAAAATCAAAATCCTTCTCATGGAAAGGTCAGAAAAATTAGTTATTAACAGCATTTGGCTTAGATTCTAAAACGACCAAAAAAGATTTTAAGACTTATGTAGATAATTTAATTAAAACAAGTGAAGAAGAAATGGCCCGCTTGGCTAAAGAATCTAAGTTTTTTGGTTCTAATGTAGCAGGCAAGAACGCTATGAATTTCTTCTCTGAGGCTCAAGAACGAGGTGCTGCAAGAGGAAGTGCTCGTGCGCAGCAAATAGCTGGATATATTGATGCTGGACAATTAGGGAGTGATGTAATATCAGAAATTCCTAAATTTACTGATTAGACAGACGATTTTGCTGCATCTATTGTAAAAGCAGGAACTGCCTTGTCTTCTTTGTCTATTGCCTGGTCTAGCTTCCAAAGTCTGGGTCGAGTATTCTCTGATGAAGATTTAACTGTGGGCGAGCGCTTACAAACTCTGTTTATGAGTTTGGGAATGTTGTTACCATCTTTAAGCTCTGGTTTAAAGGCTATTTCTACTAGTAAATTAGTAGACAACATTAGCAAAGGTGTTTTAGGAAATTTAACTGTAGCTAATACTGGGGTTAGTATTGCAGAAGGTAGCGGACTAACCACTAAAATTGCTAAAATTTTTGCTACAAAAGAAACCAAGGCATTTACTGGAGCGCTGACACAAGAGGCTACTGCTTAGATTGCTGCAAACAGTGCAATGAAAGCTAGCTTAGCAACCCTAGGACTTTGGACACTTGCTATTGCGGCTGTGGGCCTGGGTATCTATGCATTGACGGAAGCAATTGAAACTAGCACAGAAAAAACAAAGCATCTTCAAGAACAACAGGAGTAGCTAAAAACTCAATATGATGAAGCACGTAACTCTATCACTGAGTTAAAATCTTCGTTTAAACAGTTAGACGATTTAGGAGATACTTTAAAATCCTTAACACAAGGAACAGAAGAATGGCAACAAAATCTTCAAGATATTAATTTCCAAGTTTTACAATTACTTGAAAAGTATCCTGAGCTAGCAGGAGAAATTGAAAATGTAAATGGTAAATTAACAATTAGCGCAGCTGGGCAAGAACGATTTATTGAAGCTCAACAAAATCGTGCAAATGATTTAGCAAAAGGCTATTATGCAGCTACAATGGCAAAAAATCGTCAAGACTATGAAAATGCTGTTACTGATTTTAGAGCAGATAGACTTGAAAATTCTGGTAAATTTGTTGCATCTGAGGCTGTTGTTAAAAAGGTTGTACAAGAGGTCGCTAATGGAAACAGTGCTGTTCTTGGCGACAGAGATGCTCTATCTAATCTACTTGGCGGAATGGCAAGCGGCGAAGTGCTAGATTTTATTCAAGAAAATACCACTGAACTGCAAAACCTTGCTGTTAAATTACAAGCAAATACTGAATCACAGTCCCTCCTCGCCGCGCAATTTGTAGAAGCTAATTTTGGAGAAGAAGCTAAAGAATTAAGCACAGGACTATCTAAGCTCTATGCCTCTAATGAAAAACAATATGTCAATCAAGCAAGAGAAAATGGAATTAATGAATTATCTAAGCAAGAAGTAATTGATTGGTATAGTGAAAATGTATTAGGTGGCGCAAAAGGAAAGAAAACAGGTATCGGCGGATGGGGCGACAGTGCTGAGTTTTATGATTCTGAGGGTACATCTCTTGGAACTTTCTCGTATGAAGCTATGCGGGAAGCCATGGCCTCACAGCAGGGTATGGAAGATTTTTCCAAAATTGTTGAGCCATTCATTGAAAAATATAAAAACTTAGATAAAACACTTTTAAATACTATTCTTAGCCTATCTTCTGGCGACGTTGATATAAATGAATTAGATCAAGAAACTCTTCAACAATTAAAATCTTTGTGGGGAGATAAACTCATTAGTATGCTTAATGAACTTGGCGAAAATGGCGCACAAGTTATTGCAGATTATAATGAGAAAGACCTTCTTGGTCAATGGAACGAAATTTACCATAATCGCATTGAATACCTGGGTTCTGATTTAGGCAAAGCTCTAAATGCAAGAGACAATTATTTAAAACAACTTAATGAGTATGATAAAGACCAATATAACGATATAAAACTACGGGCAGAGTTAGATCCAGATTCTCTCTCTGATGATGAAAAGCAAATTCTTGCTGATGTAAATAGAATTGTTGATAATTTGTCAGAGAACGCAGACAAAATTAAACTCTCTATTGATTCTTCTCTGCGGCAAGACGTTGATGAGGCGTTTGATATTGGCCGTGATTTTGATGCGCTTCAAGAGAAAATTGCCAATGGTCTTGAGATGACTACCGAGGATGTAGTTTCTCTTATTGATTCTGGTTATGGCGAGCTTCTCCGCAATTGTGAAGCCAATGTAGATGCTACTATTTCACTCAATCAGTCTGTTGTTGATGCCTATGTTCAACAAAAGAAAGACGAAGTAGAAGCCGATCGGCAAGCCAAGATTGCTCAATTAGAAACTCAACGCGAAATGCTTGTGGTGCAAGAAAAGGCTCTACAAGAGAAAAAACGCCTACTAATCGCGGCGACCCAAGCTGAAACCGATGCTGCAGCAGCTGGTTATATGGCACAAGCAATGATGCAACAAGTTATTGCTGATGATGCTGCTCTACAAGCCGCTGGTGTCGTTGATGCGGATACCGCAAAATCGCAAGCATTAACTGAAAATGCTAAAGCTGTTGCGGAGTATACTACAGATACCCTTAATACTACAACATTAGATGCAATCAATTCTAATGTTTCTATTGATACTTCGACACACAATTTAGCTACTAATGTGGTTAATTATTGGAATACAATGGCTAGAGCTAAAGCTAATTATTTCAATATCACAGAGAAAAATGCTAGCAAATTTTCTGCGGTATCTCCCGTAGATCCTGTCACTAATGTACAAACTGGTTATTCTGGTTCTGAGGTTAAGGGATTTGATACTTCTAAACTATCTGATGCTGATGCGGTTGCTAAGCAAATTGAAAAGTGGACAACTGAAATCGATAAACTTGGCACGCTAAAAGATATTCAAGATGCGGCAAGTAGCTTAATTGCGGGAACTGACAATGAGTTAAAAGCGGTTGGCGCTCAAATTGGTGCGATTGATGCGGCGCTCGCTCGTCTGAAGGCAGGAAACCTCATTAATTCTACAGTGGGTGGGGGCAAAGGTGGCAGTGATACCACAAAAGAACTGAAAGAAGTTCTTGAGCGTTACCATGAAATTACGCGTGAAATTGAATATCAGAAAGAGCTTCTTGATGATATTTCTACTGCGGCAGATCGTGCTTATGGTACTGATAAGATTGAAATGCTCACGCAGAAGATTGAGAAACTCAATAAAGTTGCGGAACTGCAATCTCAGAAACAAGCTGCCGCGGCTGCGTTTGTTACCTCTGATCTTGAGGCTCTACGTGCAAACGGTCTATCAGTAGAATATGATACTGCGAGTATGGAACTTAAAAATTATACTCAACTTCTGCAACAAATTACAGACGAGTATAATAGCCGCATCAACTCTGTGAGTAAAGACCAACAAGATATGGTTCAAAAAGAGTATGATGATAAAATGCAACTCTTAGAGAACTATGAGAACTCTATTGACACTTTCCGTGAGCAACTTAATGAGTATGAAGATGCCATGCGGCAGATAGAAGATGCTAAACTTGAGAAGGTTAAGGAAGCACTCTAGATTCGTATTGATTGGAAGGAAATGCAAGATACCTTGCGTGAGTTCCAGAAAGAGATTAATGAGTCTATTGGTGATGCGCTAGATAACGGTGTCCGCAATGCGGGACTGAATGCACAAGGCGTCAAAGATGAGATTTCAATGTTTGCGGATTATGAAACCAAGATGAATTCTTTGTTAGATATGATTCGCAATGCTAATCAATATACTGATGTACAAGCCTTGCAAGACGAATTAGCTGATTTACGGAAAGAATTGGTTGACAGTGGTTCCGCAATGCTAGATTATATTGAAACCCTTAAAGAGACACTACCTGACGCTCTTGATGCGGCTGCCGATCGGTTTGAGGAATTTATTTCAATGCTTGAGAGTAACATGGGCGTACTTGATGCAATGAATGATTTGATTGATTTACAGGTTATCAATAATTCATTGGCTGATAAGTATGCTATGCTAAGTAAAACTTATAATGCTACTCTTGAGAATTCTCTTACTCAGGCTAAACTTCAAAAGCAGTACATGGAGCGCGCAGAAACTCAGCTTCGTGAAGCAGAAATTGCATTAGCAAATGCTACACAAGGAACTGCTGAATATGATATTCTCAAAGCTAATCGTGATGCATTGTTAGAAGACTATCAAGAAGCACAAGATGCAATGTTTGAGGCCACAGCGCAGGCAATGGAGGCCGCAAAGAATATCTACTCTAATGCTCTTGATGATATTTTCTATGAATTTGAAAATAAAATGACTCGTGGTCTAGGGTTTGAACAGCTACAAGCCAAATATAACCGCACTAAAGACGAGGATAATAGATTCTTAGATGGTGTTAATCGTTTTGTGGAAACGCAAGACCTTAATAACAGAGTTCAAGAATCTATTGCTAAAGCGAGTACGGATTATGCTAAGTCTACTCTGAAAGCCTTGCAGGACGAGTTTGCGGAACGCCAAGCCAACGCTGATTTATCTGAGTATGACCTCAAGATTATGGAAGCCAAATACAACATGACCCTCAAGCAAATTGCTCTTGAAGAAGCACAAAATGCTAAGAGTAAAGTGCGGTTGGTACGTGGCGCAAATGGCAACTATAATTATCTGTTTACTGCAGACGAAGCAGATATTAATAGTAAGCAGCAAGAATATCTGAAAGCGATGCAAGATTATTATAACACCGCAAAAGATCAAACTGAGAATATCACTGGTGAGATTGTTTCTCTATGGCAAGAGATGTCTGATGAAATCCGCAAGATTTATGAAGACGATACTCTCAATGCGGAGCAGCGTCAAAATGCTATCAATGAAATTCAAGCATATTATCAAAAGAAGTATGCTGATTTGGCGAAGATGCAAACTGATGCCGCTAAGGATATGAAAGATGCAGGTAATTCTGCACTTGCAGAGCAACAAAAGGCAGCTAACAAATATGGTGATGATACTAGTGAAACCGCACAAAATTTCCAAAAGAACTTCCAACGTATTCTAGAGGAAATGGGCGGTAATGCGAATGACTTTAATAGCGCATATAGTGATCAATTGATTAATTTAGTTGCTATTGAAGGTTCTTTCACTGAAACTACTGCTGAGATGTTTGCAAAACTTAATGAAGCCCTAACTAAGTATAAGGGTAACATCGGTAATATTTCTAATGAAATTGGTGTGTCTTATGACCAACTGAGTGATAAAGTTGATCGACTGACGCAAGCTAACGAGGAGTTGCAAAATAAAGCTACGTCTGCTATTGATGAAATCTGGAATAAGATTAGTGAATTGTAGGATGTAACAGAAGCGCAAGCCACTTGGACTAAAGAGATTTATAATACAATTGCGGCGATCCAAAAGCTAGCATCAGAAACTGCGACTGCGGTTCAGAAATATAATGAAGCTGTGAGTAGTATCAATAAACTAGGTGCAACCGGTAGTTGGAGTGGAGGCTCTGGCTCTGGAGGTAGCGGATCTGGTACTGGTAGTGGATATCAGGGCGGTTCAACCAATACTTCAACGACAACGTCTTCTGCCGGGACATATTATTGGATACAAAACGATACAATTGTGTCTCGTTACTTCAAGAAAAAAGAAGATGCTATTGCCTGGATTAATGCTCGACCAGAATATGGTCTAAATCGTAGCACAACTCTTAAATCAGGTAGCTTCTTAGATTATTCTAATAGTACTAGTGGAAGAATTATGAAATATGCATCTGGTGGATATACTGGAGATTGGGGTTCTGATGGTCGTCTAGCAGTTCTGCATCAAAAGGAACTTGTCCTCAATCAAGAGGATACAAAAAATATGCTTGCGGCTGTTCAAAGTATCCGTGAGCTGGCTCCTTCTATGATTGCAGAAATGCGTGCCCGCATCAATGGGACTGCGGCCGCAAGCCAGTCCTTGTTTGGATCTAGATATTCTAGTATGCGGTCGACCTTCGATCGTAAGGCTACTGAGCTAGCACAATCTGTTCAGATTAATGCAGACTTCCCTGGAGTACGTGACGCAATTGAGATTAAAGAGGCTCTTGAATCTCTAGTTCAAACTTCTGCACAACGCATTAATTTCTATACAAAATAACTTAATGGGGTGGGTGTAACAGCCCACCCCTCTGGTGAGAAAGGAGAATGAATATGAGTAACTTAGCTGATGGACTCTATAAAGTCATATCTAATGAAGCTAGTAATTAGTTATCTCAATATCAAGCAGATAAAACAATTTCTGGTGAAATATTCTCTATTGTAGATGCAACAAAAGGAGAATATAAAGTACGCTATCAAGATGGTGTTTGGTCTGCATTTTCATAGGGTAAAACAAAATATAAAATTGGAGATAATGTTTTAGTAAAAATTCCGCTGGGCGATTTTTCTAAGACTAAATATATAGAGGGTTATACTTATAATACCGACATCGCGGCTAGCAATGAATCTAACTAGATTGAAGAATCTTTTAGTCCAGATTGGTCAGTAATTTATGAACAAAGTTGGTCTGGTGAGATGGGATTAATTGCCTACGATGGAGCTGACCACAAGAGTGAAATTACTTTGTTTGCGGCGGATGACACAACTAGCCATAGTGTGTTTCAACAATATGCAAATCGAGGAACTGAATTTCGTATTTCTGCGGAATTTATGACTACATTTGTAGACGCTAAAACTACTGGTAATTATGGTCTGCGGCTGACCTTTGCCACATCAAAGGAAGATTCTCCTGAAGTTACATATACTCTAGACACTTCGCTCTTTAATGGTGATCCTTATCGCAACTCATACTGGGCGCCGCAAACTATTTTATTGACTGTCCCGAAGCGGTATTTAACTGGCCTCCGCAAGATAGTATTTTTCCAAGAAGGGTTTACTGACTACGATCCCGCAGGCAATTCTACACAACCGAATATTTACTGCCGCAATTTCAAGGCAGAATGGATTAACGTTACAGATTTAACAGACTCTTCTTACTACCTCACCGTAGCAACGCCGCAAGGAATGGTATTTACCGACAATTATCCCAGTCTTACACTTCAAGCTAAACTAATGTCAGGTAGTGAGTCTTTAATGAGTAAATCTTCTTGTTCTTGTTTATGGTATACAGAAGATCCGGGAGTCTTGATTGGCAGCGAACAATACGAGAAGGCCGGAGGGGTAGGCTGGCGCCGCATTCAAAAAGATAAGTTTGATACTATTATTATCTCACGATCCGAATGCCCAGCTGCTACTACAAATTTTAAAGTAGTAGTAATTTATAATGAAGATAAGATTTTATCTAAGGAAATTTCCTTGATTAATTTAACAAGTCAATATGATTTATATTTGAATTTGACCTCTGATACGATTTTAGAAATAAAAGACAAGAAAAATGATACACTCGCAGTGAGTGGGTTATGGTATATTGAGTTGCCTGATACGACTCGCATTGCGGCGGGTGATACCAAATCTTCTTCTCTTGATTTAACGCCATACCTCGCGTATCCATGGATTAAAGTTTATTGTGATGTGTTTGATGGTAGTACAAAGGTTGGTGTGCTTAATTGGACAAACTATAAGTCTAATGAGGAAGACGAGTTACCCAATTTTATTTTGCAATACTCTGGAGACGATATTTTTCATTATGACGCTAATGGTGATATTTATGATGTTACTGAATATGATGATATTGAGCACGTTTTACGGTGTAACATTGCAACCTCACAAGCTGATTCATTAACATTCACAATGCGGTGGTTAGATAGTAATAAAAAGCCTATTACCACTGAACAAGAGTTCAAAGATTCAATGATGCGATCAGTGTGGGTAGATGCGGGAGATAATTCTCTACATTTTAAAGTACGCACAAAATTCTATGAAATGTTAAATAATAATACCATTTATGTGCGGCTGACTGCCCTTGATGGCACTTATGTCGACTATGAAAAAGAAATTAGCTTTCTCAAAGACGGTGATCAAGGCACTAATGGTACGACCTATCTGTGTCTGATTAGACCCATTGATTTAAACAGCGAAGTTAAACGTACAGATAAAATAGCTTTACAATATGCAAATGAGGAATGGGGAACTGACCAAATAGCATTTAAAGCATTTGTATATTGTAATGGAGAATTAATTGAGCAGCGTGCGGATAAGGCTGATTTTAATATTTCTTATACATGGCAAACTAGAAATGTTGAAATTGTTACCGCGGGTCAAGACATTTATCATAAAATTAGTGTTAAAGCTATGTCAAACGGTGGTACTGATAAATACTCTTCAGGTGGTAAATATACTCGTACAGGAGATACTCCCTTAACACCAGAGGCCATGGGCGGATTTTATGCTAAGGTACAAGTCGATATTCGCTATAAGACAGAAAGTCGAATTAGTGTATACGCATATTATCCTATTGATGTTTGTGTTGGTGGGCTTGATCTTGCGGCGGTAACTTACCAAGCTCCGCAATATATTAAATATACCTCGTCAGGAGTAAATCCTCAATACGATAGCTTACCACTTGCTTTTTCTTACAATGGAGCAGATGGTACGATTGAATCTTTAAGTGGGTTCTTAGGGATTTGGAACAAATATCTTACTCCAGCTTCTCATTATACGGGTGAGAATAATTCTGTTGGTCTACTTAAAATGAGTGTTGATGAAAATATTTATTTGTTACACTCTATATTCATGTATCTTAATCCTTATGGTAATGAGGCTATTAATAGCTGGGATGGTACTGTAGTTGAGATTGACAATGAAGGTGGGACTATCCTGGCACCGCAAATTGGTGCTGGCACTAAAAATACCGCAAATCAGTTTTCTGGTGTCATAATGGGTAAAGATTCTACACAAGATAAAACTGGTTTATATGGTTATAAGGACGGCATTAACACATTTGCGTTACGAGAAGATGGCAAAGCCAGCTTCGGTACTAAAGGATAGATTACCGTTGATGGCGAAAAGGCACAGATTACTGGTAAAAATAGTGGTGCTGATGATGGTCAGTATATGACTATTAACCTTGTGAATATGGGCAATGGAACTTATGCTATTCAAATTGGCGACAAATTCCTTGTTGATTATGATGGTAATTTAAAATGCATTAATGCCAATGTGGCTGGAACTATTACTGCGACCGCAGGTACCATTGGAGGATGTAATATCGTTGATGGTAAATTATAGATTGCAGAAGCCAATATTTCTGGTAAGCTCACCGCAAATGTAATAGATGGTAGTGAATTAAATGTTAAGTCTGCTAATATCGCAGATAGCGTTAATGCAAATTGGGTATATGCAGGAAATATTAATGCAGACAATATTAGTGGTGGAACTCTAGATTTTAGCAAACTAGGGGCAGAAGGCAGTAATGCTATTAAAAATCTAACTTGGAATATGGTGCAGTATGCCTCTAAAAACGCTTCTATTGACGGTATTGGTTCAAGCACTAATCGTTTAGCATATCTTTATGGTACAGAAGCAGGTTTTACAGGTGATGTTACTTGCAGTAAAACATTATCTGCAAATACTTTGCGATTTGATGGTTGGTATTTGGGTTCTGCGGGAGTTAGAGAAGGTGCAACAGGAGCATGGGTATCTTGGAGTGATATTATTAAAGGCTCTACAACAGAAACAAAAACTGCGGTATTTGGATAAGAGGTGAAATAAATGGCATTAGCAACATTTCATTTTGGTTATCCTATAACCAGTGTTACGTTTAATGGGAAAACCATAACTTCAAGTCCTGCATCCATAAGCTATTCAGCGACCGCAAGAATTTCTAAAATTACAGTGACAAGTGGTTGGTCTGGTACTGTATATTGGGATACTACTTCCGCAATGTCAGATCCATATGTGTTAGCTACTGTTTCTAATGGTAGTGTTACAATGAAAACTGCCAATTTAACCTATACTGGTAGTAATCGTGACGTATATCTTTCAGCAAATGGTTCAACGGCTTCTTACACTTTGACCGCGGGCTCAATGCCGAGTGTTTTATCGTCTGTTTATTTTAATGACGGTACAAGTATTACACAAAGTAATAGAAGTTGTAAATTTGCTAATACAAAATACATTCGTTCTATTTCATTAACATCGTCTGGTTCAACGTGGAATGGTACTATTTATTGGAGTAGTTCCTCTGGCGGTACGACTTATCCAATTGCAGATATAACAAATGGTTCTATTTCTTATAGAAGTTCTATTGAATCAATTGATTTTTACAATGCAAGTAGAACAATTTATTTTACCGCGGTTCAAGCTACAACTTACGATACTAATTTTATATATTTACGAACAGGGCCAGGTATTAATAGTTACAAAGTTACCTATCAAAATATGTATGGTAACGAAGTAACAGAAACAATTAGTAGTTCAACATCTTCAACAACCTGTGCAGTTAGAAGTGGTACTAATTTATCGGTTAGCTCCCCTAATTTTGTAACGAATTATGGCGCACCTTATTATATCGTTGAATATACGAATAGTAATTTTAATGAAATAAAAACTACATTTGATTCATCTGACCATAACGTTTATAGTAATGGTATACGGTATATCACAGTTAGGGGCACACCCAACTATAAATATCGAGTCCACGCGATGGCACAAGGTGGTACCTTTAGCAGCACTAGTTTAGAAGATTATTATTATCCATCTTCTACTGGATGGAGCTTTCCTGGAACAACGTTACCAGAGTTTAGTTTATCTAATATTCCAGTTCCTACTAGAATAGGATATAAATTTCAAGGTTGGCAAAAAACATTAAATGAAGGGTCTACTGTTTATCCATCTACTGGAACCGTTACACTAACTGCAACACTGGAAGGTAAGGTTAATAATCTATACGCAGTTTGGTAGGTGCGGCCACATATTATCTTAGATGCTAATGGTGGTAAATTTGATGGAACTTTATCAACTAAAGATTTTTATATAAACTATGGTGATGGACTTGATTTCAGTCAGTATAAACCATCTTGGTATGGAGAAGGTTCTTATACTCTCATTGGCTGGGCAGAGAGTCCTACTGCCACTAGTCCTACTTATGGAGTTAATGAAGTAATTGGCCCTTTATATGGGGCAGGTCCATATAAATATTATGCGGTTTGGCAAAAGTCTAGAGCAACTCTTACCTTTTATGGAAATGGCGGTTTATGGAACGGAAACTTATAGAAACAATCTAAAACATATGAGGTTGGAGAGACAGTCTCTTTTGCAACTTATTCAAATAATTTAGTTAGAGCGGGTTACTCACTTTTAGGCTGGTCAGCCTCCTCAACAGCTACGACTGCATCTTGGGACCCAAATGGTGTAGTAACGGTTGGAGCAACAGATGCAGATTATTATGCAGTTTGGTAGAAGCATATAGATTTATTCTATTGGTATGGCAATGATACGCAAGATGCGGCTAAAATAGCAAAAGGTTAGCCTGTGACTAATTTAACCGCAACTATTTGGAATGAATTTAAATCTAAAATAAATCAATTAACAATTGCAGAAACCGGAAGCTCGTGGAGTTATAGTGTTGTTTCATCCGGAGACAGTATTACTGCGGCTGAAGTTCTCGCAGCTAGAAATGCTCTTGCCGCTCTTAACAATAATGTTCCTTTGCCTACTGCTAATTAGCTTCAAACAGGTAAACAAATTCTTGCAAGCTATTTTAATGGAACTGGTTCATTAAAGGCTGCATTAAATATTATTATCAACAATTATAATAATTCATAAGGGTGGGAGTAATTCTCACCCTTTAACTTTTGGGGCAAAAGTGATTAATCCATTCAAAGGTTTTTTTAAAATATATAGGAAATAAAAATGAGATAAAGGAGGCACGTCTATGGCAGTTTTATTTGCGCCAATTTTGCGGACGACCCAACCTGCATTTGCGGCAAGCCAAAGCTCACTCACAGTATATTATACGCTGCCGCAAGTAGCTTCTTTAACTGATATTACAAACATAGAGGTTAAGGTTAATACTTAGGATACAAATACCAATGTGGTAAATAACGCTACGGGCATTTTGTCTATATCTGCGACAGCAGGAAGTTTTTCTATTAGTAAGGGAGAACTCAAGACTGGTCACTGGGCAGCAGGCAAATTGTATAAAATTCAAGCTAGATTAGTAAATACTTCTGGCTAGAAATCAGAGTGGTCTAATGTAATGATTACTAAGGCTATTACTCCACCGCAAGTTAAAATTCTTAATGGCGAAACAACAGAAAGTGACACTAATGAAATTTCTGCTATTCATAGCGAGACTGAAACAATGCCTACATTTTATGGTGGAGTAGATTTCACGGCTGGCGAGTCAGAATATTTAGACACTTATCGTTTTGACTTGTATCATGATGGCGAATTAGTAGAGTCTTCTGGAGAGGTCTAGTATAATGGATCTACAGAGGCACGGCCGCAATATCGTTTTCATAAGCAATTTTCTAAATATGATACACACTCTGTTATTCTTTCTATTGTTTCAAATAATGGTTATACAGCAGAAAGTAAGGCTTATGATTTTGAAGTTATCTCAAGCACAGCAGGTGAATTAATCAATCTTGCAATAAATGTTGATAGCACCTCTATCGCTTGTATAGAAAATGCAATGATTCAAGTGCGACTAACTTCAACAGAAGAGCTTAATGGTAATTATGTCATTATACGTTCTGATGAAGATACTGATTATCAGGTATGGAATGACGTTGCTTATCTCACTTATGTTGGTAAACAAGTGATAGATGAGTTAGTTTTTACTGATTATTATATTGAATACGGCAAGCGATACAAGTATGCAGTTCAGCGTAAACAAACTAATAACGCGCGAAGTGAATTGCTGTTGCCGCAAGATCCTTCTCCGCATTAGGTGAATTTTGAATATTCCTATCTTTGCGGCCAGGGTACGCAGATTAAGCTAAATTTTAATGGCGAATTATCTAGCTTTAAGCATACTTAGTTAGCTGGGAAAATGGATACTTTGGGTTCCACTTATCCAACTATTGCTTATAATGGTCATGCTTATTACGCAGAGTTTCCTTTATCTGCATTAGTATCAGCATATATGGACGAAGAAAATCTTTTTATGGAAAAGGATTTTGAAATACTTTCAACTAATCCGACTCCTGAAACAGTGCAGATTGAGCGTAAGTTTAGGCACAAAGTAGAAACATTCCTAAATGATAAACAATATAAATTATTCAAGACGCCTACCGAAGCAGATAAGAATATTATCGTTGCATTAACTGGGGCTACCTTGTCACCGCAGCAAAGCCTCAACCGCATGATTTATAGCTTTTCTACTACTGCTTATGAGGTGGCTGAAAACACCTTATCTAATCTTAAAGATTTAGGGATTCTTAAATCTGGCGAATGGCAAGATGTGTCTAAGGTAGAAGCGCAAGCGGCTCGTGGGCAAATTGTAGGTACATTTGATCCATCTGTTGAGTTATTTGATAAAATTCGTGAATAGCAAGAAACAGAGATTAATGGATATAAATATAAAGTAACCACATTAAGAACGCTTAGTTTAGCTAATGATGCGGATACTTCTGACGTGGTAACATTTCTTCTAAATGGTAATGAAATAAATGTTGCTAAGGGTAGGATATATACTATTGCTGGGTTAGAAGATAGTGGAATTACCTCTATTAAACTAAAATCTACTGCTAAAATTCAACTTGATTATTCTGTTGAACGTATTTTAGAAGAAGTTAGAGAGGCAGTTATTCGGACGCAATATATTGATAGAGATTGGGGCTAGATTAATCACGTGGCTGGTGGCGGTGAAAACCAGAGTGTTACTGAAATGATTGTCGCGGCAGCTATGCAACGTGCGGCAAATACATATAATAATGGTGTGGCATTAACCAAGCAGCCTGATGGAAATTATGTTACTACTGACGGAAAAATGTCTTTTATTGTTGATGGTATTGAAACCATTGGTTTACAAAATGCGGAAGGCGTTGTTCTTGAAGTTAATGGCAGTAATATTTATATTGGTAGTACTGCTCAATACCGCTTACAGCCTATTGAAGATAAACTAAATGAAATTATTTTGGTTAATGATAAGCCCTTGCTTATAAATTACAAGATTCGTCTAATTAGACATATTCAAGGAGGTAACTGATTATGAATAATCAACTTCTTGAGAAACTTGTAAATGAAAAAATACAAACAACTTATGCAAAAATCGTCACATACTCATTTGATGAGAAACCCCTTTCCTCCATAGAAGGTAGAGTATCCGGCGGGTCAATCTAGGCCAATGGAGCTTCAGCGGTCCGCCGCACTCTATCTTTATCTATGGTAGCGAAGCCTGAAATTGCTAATATTGAAAATCTTGATAATGAGATTGCAATTAACAAAAAGATAAAAGTTTACATTGGTCGTCTTGTGGGAAATGAGATTATGTGGTTTAATTGCGGGTTTTATGTTATATCAAGTGCCAGTGTTAATTAGTCTACTTCTGGGTGGACAATTAGTATTTCTGGCAAGGATAAAATGGCTCTGTTGGATGGAACTGCGGGCGGCACATTGCCTACCGCAGTAACTTTCCATGAAATTTTTGAAGATCTAGGGGATGGAAACTATAAGATAGACTATCCGACGATCTATTAGATTATTCAAGAAGCAGTTAATCATTATGGTGAAATTCCTTTATATGATATAATTATCAACGACCTTGAAAAAGTCGCAAAAGTTTTAATTAAATATATCGGTGGGAAGCCTATTTATTTTGCGGAAAACTATGCTTCATTCGCTTATGCAGAAGATGCGGTTCATACCCAAAAATATACTTACGGGCAAGATGTTGGATATGAATTTACCGCATTTACTTATCCTGGAGAATTAGTGCTTGCGGCCGGGGCCACAGTGGTTAATTTACTTGAGAAAATTTGTTAGATTTTAGGAAATTATGAATACTTTTTTGATTTAGATGGACGGTTCATCTTCCAAGAAAAGAAAAATTATTTAAATACAGTTAGTCCCATCGTCTACCTGGTCCCGCAGGATTATATTCAATCTTACTCTACCGAAGCAGCCTATAAGATTAAAGATTCTGACACCCTAGTATCTCTGACTCGTAGTCCCAGATACGAAGACATTAAGAATGATTTTGTGGTTTGGGGGAAAAATGCCAGTGGAGTAGATATTCATTATCGTTTGGTGATTGATGAAAAACCCGTGCTTAACAAGTGTAAGAAGTATATGTGGGCAGTGGTTAGTGATATGGGTGATGTAATTAACTATCTGTATACTGATACTAATACTAAACCAGCCGAGGCAAAAGAACTCGTGGCAAGCCCCTGTACGGAATGGCGAGAAGAGATCTATCGTAATGCACTGGAACGTCAAGCGCAAGCGCAGTCTACTGAACCATATGACGCAGAGATGTTAGCTTTCTGGAGACTGCTCTATAATCCAGATAACAAAGATTGGGTATACACAAACTATCCTGAGTATAATTATTGGAACCCTAGTGTAAGAGAAGATCCCGCCAGTTTAATCTTCTGGATAGACTTCATTGACACTACTAGTGAAGTGGGTAAATATGCGGTATCGCAGATCGGTCGCCGCATGAAAGTGGTAAATAATGATGATATTAAGATATTATTTACCAAATAGATTCCTCCTATTGTTTTCATTCCTGACTACCAAGAAGTAGCAGATTTACTTGAGATTGAATATACAAGTGCAGAAGATGCTGCGGAGAAGGTGCGCGAATATTGTGCGGCCAATGAGACAAACTATTTCTTCCAACTCTCGCCACAAGTTGAGTCTAGCTTTGTACATAGTTCTACTGGATCATCTGCATTTGATGAAATTAGAAATTTGTTGTATCAATATCTGGTTTACAATACCACTATTTCTATCTCTTGCTTACCAAGATATTGGTATGAACCTAATAATATGATTTATCTTGAGAATCGTGAAAATGGTATCCAAGGAAATTATGTAATTACACAATATTCATTACCTTTAACATATAATGGCACTATGTCAATTACAATGACACAGGCTTTAACTAGAGTATAAGGAGGTTAAGTTATGCAAATAGGACAAATTATTTATCGTTTGCAAGACTATCGTAATAGAGAATCAGAAGTTTCTACCAATAAAAATGGTGCGGTCGTTGCGGGCACGGGTGATCTAGATATGACGAGCGATCTATTTGGACAATTTGCGGAGAGCGTTTCTTATCGCAATGCGAAGGTCACAAAGCTCGGCGTGCAAGCACCACCGCATACCAAGATGATTATTGATGGCAGAGATATTCAAGTTGGAAACACTGGTATCTATGAGCTTGATGATGATATTATTATTGAGAAGATTAAATTCAAGACTGGCCAAGAATTACAGAATGTAATTATTGACTTTATCTATAATAAGTGAGGTGAGTATATATGAATATGCTTTCCTTTTATGGAGGACCCGCTGGCAAAGATTTTACTATTGCGAAGATTTTTGATAGTAAGGCTAGTTTAGATGCTGATATTGCGGCTGGTGATGCTAGTAAAATCTATGCGGGCGACTATGTGCTGGTGTCATATGGCGACCCCAATACCCCAGCATTTTCTACCAATAGGCAAAAAGATGGGGATAAATCCTATAACGCTACTTTGTGGAAGAAAGACTGGAATAATGGCTATGAATATCATTTAATTTGTAGTATTGCAAGTAGTTACCCTTTATTCAGTGCAGGCGAGGCAGATGCTAGTCTTCCATTCGGTGCGGCGCCGCAATTAATTATAGATTCTTCTTCTCTTGCTAATCCAAAAGTTGGATTGAAGATGCCCGCTAGCTTGAAGGCAGGAACCACGAATACCACTGAATCAGTGGCCCCTACTATCGCAGCAAGCATTACTCCAGTATATGGTGGTGCCCTGGGGAATGAAGTATCATTTCAAGCTAAGGTTCCGCAAGGCGTAACTTTTACTCCATCTGTTTCCGACGCAGGTGAAATTAGTTGGACTAATAATGGTGGTTTATTTAATCCTGCAACTAAAAGTATTAAAGGTCAAAAGGGTGATACTGGTGTTAGTTTTACAGGAATTGAATATACGGCAACCTCTGCAAGTGGCGGGACTAATAAATTTAAAGTAAAATATTCTAATGGTACTGTGGGAACTGAAGAATATCAAATTCGTAATGGCGTTGATATTATAAATGTAGAGGAAATTCCATCTAGTGAGGATAGTGGTTCAAATTCTATTACGTTTATTAAATCTGATGAAACTAAAATTGGACCTATTGTTGTTAAAAATGGGTCTAAAGGTTCGACTGGTACAATTAAAAGTGTTAATGCAACGGTTGATGAAAATGTGGGCACTCCACAAGTAACGGCTACCTTATCGGGCGATGCAAGCAATGCGGACATTAGTTTTGCTTTTAAGAATTTAAAAGGCAAACCAGGAGAGATTAGTGCGGTTACAGCCACAGTAGGAAATACTTCTGTAGAGGAGGGAGAACCATCTTGCTAGGTTATTGCAAGTGGGACTCCAGAAAACAGATCTTTTGAATTAGCTTTTAATAATATTGTAGGTAAGCGGGGATTGAGAGGCGACGTCGGTTATTATTTTACTCCTACCGTTGATGCAGCAGGAAACTTAAGCTGGGCTAATAATGGGGAGCTAACAAATCCTACTACAGTTAATATTAAAGGCCCGAAAGGTGAGGGCGGAACTATCACTATTACTGGAATTACAGTAGACAACGGTAGCAGTGAAACTGGTACTCCTAGCGCAGAAATTATTTCTGGGACGACTGAACCTCAGAATGCTAAATATAGTATTTCTTTCCACAACTTAGTTGGCAAACGAGGACCGTAGGGGACTAGAGGATATTATTTCTGGCCCACTGTATCGGTTAATGGTGATTTAAGTTGGAATAACAATAGTGGCGGTGAATTAGCTAACCCGACCACTGTGAACATCCGAGGCCCGCAAGGAGAAGTAGGCAATCCTTTAAATATTATTGCTACTGAGATTATTACTGTGGCGTAGGTTGCGGAAGACACTCTTGCGGCAGTGGGTGCGGAACTAACCGCACGAGGTCGAGATCCGCAAGCAGGAGAATTAATTGCCGTTACTTATGAAAAAGCTGAAAATGATGCTATTTCTTATTGGTATTTTAAAGTCGACGCGACTTGGCAAAGGGTTCAACTCTCTGGCGGTATGGGTGGTGCTATTGTAAATACCAAAGTAACAGATGCCACAGCTAGCTCTAAGGTTTATAGTGCAGAGTATGTTAATGCACTTGAGGAAAGACTAGCGGTATTAGAGAATGCCTTGACAATTGGAAAGATTGGAGGGAATTGAAGTAAATGGCATTATTTAAACAATTTCATGGCACAGAAACGGAATTGAATACTACAATTCCCATTCAAGAAGGTAGAAATTATTTCTTAACAGATAATGGTAAAATGTTCATTGATACTGCAAATGAACGAATCTGTTTAAATGCGGAGGAGGCTGACGTTGCTGGAGCACTAAAAAACGGTGACGAAGAGCTAACCGCCGCTAATATTTTAACAAAAGATGCAACAATTGGATTGGCAAATGGTGGTACTGGTGCGAGTGACTTAGCTGGAGCTAGAGCTGGATTGTAGATAGACCGTGCGGTGGCCAATGTTTTGACTCTTGCTGTGGGGAATTGGGTAGAGAATGAAGGAAAATATTAGCAAGTAGTTAATTTAACTGGCTTGAAATGTGGTTATGCTGGAAATGTACCGCCTGTAATTAGTCCTGCAGTGGGAACGCAGACCGCAGATTTTGCGTTATTAGATTCCGTTGAAGCCAATGTGGAAAATAAAACTCTAACTGTTATTGCACGGAAGCTACCGAGCGCAGATTTAAGTATTGTGGTGACTGACCATCAATAAAAATTTTTGGACAAAACAAGATAAGAGAAATAAGAGATTTTTTAAAGATATTAGAGGGTAAGATATTCTCTGATTGAATGTTTTGATTAGGGAAGGATGCGTCCTTCCCTAATTTTTTTATTTAAGAAAGGAGATTGCAAATGTCAGTTAAATGTATTTTAACAGGTTAGACTCCTAGTGTATTAGACGGGGTTACTGAGAATGTACAAACTCAAATTGATAATAAACAAGACAAAATAACTATCGCAGGTATCCTTCAAGGCGATGGTCAGGGTAATATTACTGCTGTGGAGTCCATTGGGGCAGAAGTTGTTACACTAAATAAATCTGATGTTGGATTAGGTAATGTAGATAATGTACAACAATATAGTGAAAGTAATCCTCCCCCATATCCTGTTACTAGTGTTAACAGTAAATCAGGGGTTGTAACATTGTCTGCAAGCGATGTTGGCGCTATTGCAGCAGTAGAAAATTTGACCGTGAGCGATAGTCTGTCTTACACAATGACAGATGGTACCATTAAGGCCGGTTTTCAAAAAATAGATAATGATACACATATGGTGTTGGTTGGCTACTCCAATGTCGAAGATAGATGTGTAGGGCTTTTTGTCCGACCGAATAGTGATTATGCTCAAATTTCAGTTGGGTTTTATAATCAAAGCAATGGAGACATGGATATTGCTAATCCAGCGGTTACATTCACAAACCTTGCCAATCCTCTCATAAATACCGATGCAGCAAACAAAGCCTACGTCGATACGTCTGTATAGACGAAGCAATCTAAAATTACAGCCTCTGGAATCCTTAAAGGTGATGGCACAGGTGCAGTCACTGCGGCAGAAGAAGCAGAAGTGGAATTGGTGGATATTACACCTGATAGCATAGGAGCTGCTAATAAAGAATATGTTGATTCTGTTGCAATTGGCACAACTCTCTCAGCCACCCTTTCTTCCGCATCTTGGACAGGAACTGCTGCACCCTATACATATACAATTAGTAATTCCGCAATTACAGCAACATCAACGCAAGAATTATCTCCTGCAACAGATATTACTGCTGATTAGCTTTCCGCGCTGCAAGCCGCAAATATTATTGATGGAGGACAAGCTGCAGGAAGTATGACGTTAAAAGCTTTTGGCGAGAAACCTTCTGTTGATATTCCAGTTAGGATTATCGTAAAGGGGTGATGATTAGTGGCAACGCTAATTAAAGTTAATGGTAGTGGTCAAGGCGGTTATGAATTTCCTAATGGAATGAAGTGGGAATAGAGTAACATAACTAGCGTCGGATTCGAGGGTCTTTATTGTGCTAATGGTATTTGGGTAGCTGGGTGTAGAAATAATGGAGGTATTTATTATTCAATAGACGGAAAAACATGGACACAAAGTAATATAACAACTGGCTATTTTGGCTGTATCTATAATGCCAATGGTATTTGGGTAGCTGCTGGGGATAATAGTAGTGGATTATATTACTCAACTGATGGTAAAACTTGGATTAAAAGTAGTAGTATTCCATCCGGCAGTATAACATCCGGCATTAATTTAACTGTCCTTGGTTATGCTGATGGTATTTGGGTTGTAGGTACCGACCAAAATGACAACATGTACTACTCAACTGACGGTAAAACTTGGCATAAGAACGGTACCACTATTGTTTTGCCTCGCTCTTTATATCATGCTAATGGATTATGGGTAATAGGAAGTTTTAATAAGGGCCTCTATTACTCTGTTGATGGTAAATCATGGGTCTAGAGTAATATAACCTCTCAAGAATTCCATGGTCTTTATTATGCTAATGGACTGTGGGTAGCTGGGGGCGATGGCGGTATTTATTATTCAACCGATGGTAAAAACTGGACTCAAAGCGATGTTAATAGTATATCATATATTCATACCGTTTGTTATGCTAATGGTCTTTGGGTTGCAGGTAGCGACAGTAATGGCGGCATTTACTATTCAACTGATGGCAAAACTTGGGCTAAGAGCAATATTACATCTGAAAATTTCTATTCTATATATAATGCTAATGGTATTTGGGTAGCAGGCAGCGGCAGTTGGTTGAAAGGCTTGTACTATTCAACTGATGGCAAAATTTGGGCTAAGAGCAATATTGCATCTGGATCATTTTATTCCGCATATTGTGCAAATGGTATTTGGGTAGCTGCACATTATTAGGACACTGATGCGGGTCTTTATTACTCTCCAACATGGGAGCCCACTATCCCAGAGGGTGAGTATATGTTCTCGGCTACCCCGGGGTCGCCCGCTTTTAATCCAACTGAGCTTGGGAATGTAACTTTAACTGAAACAATTAATTTTGTTTCAAATGATGAAACTCATTCTACAATGACAGCGAAACATATACATTCATAAAGGAGGCAAGACAAATGGCAGATGAACCTATAGCGTTGAATTATGCTATTAATTATGATAGTTCATAGGTATACTTATCTGGAACAGGCTGGACAAACCCAGCATATCGTAATATAAAAATTACAAAAGATACTCCAGTATCGCCAGCTTTCTATAATTGGTTTATGGCTAATACAATTAAGATACCAAAGTTATCTTCTGTGCTTAATGATAATAGTTGGGCTGATATTGCAACAGCCGCAGATTTAGGTATTGGATAGAATTATTGGTCTGTTGGTGATACTAAAGAGGTAACTTTAGATGGCGGTGTTGGCTATGGCGGTTCCAGTTATGACTACGATTCTAGAGTAATATTCGATTAGTTAAAATATTGGGTCTATATAATCGGTTTTGACCATAACTCTGCTAAGGAAGGTAAAGGTATTGCCTTTCAAGGTTTTAAAACTGCACAAACCGATGGCATTGATATTGCTGTGACTGCCGCCAATTATAATTCAACAGGTAGTGGTATAGTAATGAATAATACAAACACTAATGTTGGTGGTTGGACTGGTAGTGCTGCATACAAGACTATTATGACACAATGGAAGACTAGCTTTACACCTGATCTGCAAAAAGTAATTAAGTCTACTATGCTATATACGGATGATGTAGGCAATTCATCTACGGCTGCAAGTAGCATCAAAGCAAGCACCAACGAAGTTTACTACCTCGCAGAGTATGAGGTGTTTGGTGTCAATAAATACGCCAACACTAACGAGCCAGCACAGCAAGCGCAGTATGCTTATTATAAGGCGGGAAACAGTAAGGTAAAGTACCACAGTGATAATACAAGTACGGCTGCTACCTGGTGGCTTCGTTCCTCGGACCGCAACACTAGCGGCAATTTTTGCAGTGTCGGCACGGATGGGTCTGCCGTCCGCCACTCCGCGTACGCCTCCTATGGTTTTGCTCCTTGTTTCAAGGTAGGTATACCAGGAAAGGCAAGTCCTACTCCGCAATCTGGTGTGACATATACAACTGGATTAAATCACTTATCACCTGACATGATTTCTTATATTTCTAAGTGTATATCTAATAATGGAAATATAACAAACGAGACAACAACTATATACTATGATGATAGTGACAATCATCACTATATGATTAGTGTTGGTGATCAGGTGACGATTGCGCTGAATGGCACGAATTACATATTTGACGTGATTGGATTTAATCATGATTATTTAGCTGATTTTTCGGCGTATGGTACTACAACTCGTACCAATATGGCTGGTATCACATTCCAGATGCATGATTGTTTTGCGACTACCTATAAGATGAACAGTTCTAATACAAACGTTGGTGGCTGGAAAGAAAGCCTTATGCGTACCTCGACAATGCCCCTAATGAAGGGATATATGCCCGCAGAATGGCAGGCAATCATCAAGACATGCAGGACAGCTTCTGGTACTGGCGGAGGTTCTACTGGCGGTCAAGAAATAGTCTACGATGATTGTTTCCTGCTATCAGAAATTGAAATTTTTGGCTATACCACCTATTCCGTTTCTGGAGGTTTAGAAGGAGTACAGTACGCATATTATAAGGCAGGTAACTCGAAAATTAAGAAAAGGAGTGGCTCCAGTTACGCGTGGTGGGAGCGTTCTCCTAATTCTGGCAATAGCGCCTATTTTTGTGATGTCAATTTCACCGGCGGCGCTACCAAGGGCCAGGCTGCCGCTAGTCTCGGCGTTGCTTTCGCATTTTGTGTTTAAAAGTTATTTTTTAAAAGACGCTGTAAAAAAATAACTTTTAATAGCTATGTGGCGGGGGAATTTAAATCTCTTTTAACCTCTCGCCGCAGCTATTTGATAAAAAGGAGAAACTATGACAAATTTCATAACACGTCGCCGCACACGTTTTTCTGCACTCTGTGGCGATGTTAATATACCTTATGGAACGAATATTCCAGTAATAGAAAATTATCTCACTTACAATGACCTACCTCTTTGCTTAACAACAAGCGAAAATAGTCACACTTATTTTTGCGGTAATGATGATGGTCAAGGTAAGTTGCGAGGACAATTAATAGAAACAATTACTAAGACCCTACAAAAGCGAGATAAAAATTATTAGCAAAGGTGGAATCGCATCTGGGCTGATAGTGTAGCAAATAAATATCGTAAGAAAGAATTTGATGATTATTTCTTATGGGGTCATGATTTTTATGAAGCAAGTATTGAAGACTTGCAACATATTGAAGAACTCGTAAAGGAGTGAAATAATGGCAACAATAATTGATGGTTCTCTTGCTCCGAGAGGGAAAAAGAAAAGTTTCCCTAATGGAATGGAATGGTATGAGAGTAATATAACTAGCGCCGAAATACTGTATGTTTATGAAGGCAATGGAGTATGGGTTGCAGGTAGCCGAGCCGATACTGGCCTTTTTTATTCATTGAATGGTAAAGATTGGGCACCGAGCAATATTTCTTCTGGAGGATTTTATCATATTTATAATTCCAATGGAGTTTGGGTTGCTTGTGGTTATAGCGATAATGGATTATATTACTCCATGGACGGGAAGGTTTGGAAACAAAGTAATATTACTTCTGGTACATTTTTTAGCGTTTATAACGCAAATGGTACTTGGGTTACTGGAGGGATATCTGGGAATCTTGGATTGTATTATTCTACTAATGGTCAGACATGGACAAAAGGGAATATCACTTCATAGGCCTTTAATTTTGTGATTAATGCTAATGGTATTTGGGTAGCGTGTTCTAATAGTAATACAGGATTATATTACTCAATGGACGGTAAATCTTGGAGTCACAGTAATGTTCAAACAGGAAATTTTTTAGTAGCTCATTGTTTTAACGGAATCTGGGTAGCTACTAATTCTACTCGTCAAGGCATTTATTATTCGACAGATGGTAAAACATGGTCATAGAGTAATCTGGGCAAAGGTCATAATGGCTATCCAATATGTGATGCAAATGGAATTTGTGTAGTAGGAAGTTATTCGGGTACAGGGTTGTATTATTCTAATGATGGTAAAACTTGGCAAGTTACAAATATAACCTCTGGTAACTTCTGTTTTGTTTATTATGCACAAGGGGTTTGGATAGCAGGTGACTTTTAGGGAGCGCTATATTATTCATTGGACGGTAAAACATGGAAAAAATACCAGGATTTCGTTACAGGTAAGTTTTGGGGAGCTTATAATGCTAATGGAATGTGGGTGTTAGGAAAAAGCAACGGTCTTTATTACTCTCCTACATGGGAAGTTTCTACTCCTCCTCGCACAGTAAGCGAAGAATGGGTACTAAAAAGCTCTGTTACTGCGAGTCCTTTGACTATCCCTGGAGAGAGTGGATTCCTGACATTACCTTTAGAAGCAGACTTTTCAAGCGGCTTAACTGCTTATGATAAATTTGTATTAGTAGAGGATGGTTCGAGTAGTAAGGGTCTAGGCGACTACTTTACTATTTAATTAAGGAGGGAAGAATAATTATGGCTTATAATAGTTTATTAGGTTATGCTAAAGATGGTGTTGCTGAAGTGGTTGCTAGTTCTAAAACGACAATGAGCGTTATAGATCACTGGGCGCTTGATGCTTATCGTAATCTAAAATTCTACTCTCCAGAACCGGGAGAATTAAAAACTTGGCTCGAAGCAAATGCGGTTAAAATGCCCATTACAGGGACATGGGTATTTAATAACGTTATCAGCAATACAAATGCGCCTGGGATTTGCAACATTTCTTTTACCTGTGATGGAACATCATATACAAAAATAGAGATTACTGCTACCGGTAGTATATACTATGGAGGCACGGGCCCTCAATATGATATGAAATGGGGTGACGATTCTTACCGCACCATCACATTTACAGAGCCAGTTCAGTATGAAGGTAATGAAGAATTTGTTCGGTGGTTTGTTGATAATGCTACCCCTCCCTCAATAATTGAAAAAGGAACGTATGTTTTTAAGGATGGTTTGTCTTCTGGCCAGTGGACAAAAGGCAGCTCTGTTACTCAACGTATATTTGCAAAAAGCAATAACACTGATGTATCTTCTATAATCTTGTTAGTAGGGGCAGAGAGGATGACAGATGGTCTGGGAGGGTTTAATATTGAAAAAATTTCTTACGATTTAAATGCAGGTGGTATGACAAAGACTACTCAAGTATATTTTGCTTATGCTTGGACACCTGCTGCTTACAAAACAATAGAAATTACAGAAGATTGTATAGTAGATGAGCAGTTTAAAAAATGGTTTGATTATTACACTACAAAGCAATAAAACAAAACGGCGAGTTAGCTACTCGCCACAACAAATTAAAAGGAGGAAAATTTCATGGATGAAATCATTGCAATCGTAGGTAAAATTCTCGCGGCAGCTGTTGTCGCACTGTTTGCTTACCTGGTTCCCAAAATCAAGACTTGGCTAGATGCTAAGATCGGCGCAGAAGGAACCGCAAAAGTTCTGCTGCTAATCGAAAACTTCGTGACTGCGGCGGACCAACTCTACAAGGCAGATGATCCTACGGGCGTTATTCGTAAGAAGTACGTTGAGGATCAACTCAAGGCACTTGGCTATGCTATCACAGATGAACTAAATAGTTTCATCGAAAGTGCAGTCAAGAAATGTAACAAAGAATATAACAAATAAGAAAAGCCCCTTACTCACAAGGTAAGGGGCTAATTTTTTTTATGCGGGACCGATCGGGTAATCTAGTATTGTAGATCTCTTGGAAAAAATTTTTCCTTTTTAGGACAAAAGTATTTAATCGACATAGCTGATTTTTCATATAATAATGAGGGATGGAAAAATTCTTCCCAAATTTATTATGAAAGGAAATACCAAATATGTATCAAGGCTATGGACAGCAACCAGTCCGGGCACCACAAAATTATTTTTCAATGCAGCCACAACAAACTGCTTTGAAGGGTCGCCCCGTATCTTCTCTAGAGGAAGTGCGCGCGACAGGAATTGATTTTGATGGTAGTGTTTTCTATTTTCCGGACATCGCAAACAAGAGAATCTACACCAAACAGATAGGAATGGATGGTACTGCTATACTAAATATGTATGAGCAGAAACCATTACCGCAAGAGGCTCCCGCAGGCACCTACATAACAAGAGAAGAATTGGATAGGGCATTGCGAGAACTGAAAGAAGAAATGCGGCAACCCAGCCTAGAGATCTCTAAACCTGAAGAGACCGATCGTAAGGCCGAATCGCCGCAGTATAATTTCTAAGGAGGAAAAGAAATGAATCCAATGCAATTAATCGCAATGCTCCGTGGTGGAGGTAATCCGCAACAGCTTGTAATGTCACTGTTACAAGGTGAAATGGGTAATACTCCAATGGGTCAAAATCTTCTTTCTCTTGCTTAGAAAGGTGACTCGCCGCAGATTGAAGAAATCGCGCGCAATATCTGTAAACAAAAAGGTGTGGACTTCGATAAAGAATTTAGTGCCTTTAAACAGTTGTTAGGCATTAGATAATATATTTATTTAAGGAGGACACAAAATGTTCAATTCTAACTCTAATGGTTATAGCTTAGCAGATATTGCGGCTGCGACCGGTAACTCTGGCTCCAAGCAGGATGGCGTCTGGGGTGACGGCTCAGGTGCCTGGTGGATTATTATTTTATTCCTGTTTTGCTTCGCTGGTGGCTGGGGTAATGGCGGATGGGGCGGTAACCGCGATGGTGGTTCTGCTACTCCTGGCGTTAATTACAGTCTTGATCTAGCTGGTTTAACCTCTGGCTATCGTGACGCTATGGGTTCACGTGCAGAAATTGCTAATGGCTTCTATGACATTAATACCAATCTGCTGACTGGCTTCGCTAACACTCAGGCTGCTATGTGCGCCGGCAACAATGCTCTGCTCGCTGCGGATAATGCCAACACGAATGCTCTGCTGGCAGCGAATACCTCTACAACCAATACTCTAAACAATTCCCTGCAAAACCTCAGCACGCAACTCGCTTCCTGCTGTTGCGAAAACCGTTTTACGACCGCACAGAGTTTTGCGGACCTGAATTACAACCTTGCTTCTATTGCTTGTCAGAACCGTCAGGCGACTGCTGATGCTGCCCGTGACATTATTGACAACCAAAATGCTAATACTCGTAGCATTATGGACTTCATGGTTCAGAGCAAGATTGATCAGCTTACTTCTGAGAATACTTCTCTGCGTGGTCAGATTTCTCAGGCTGAGCAGAACGCTTATCTGATCAATGCACTTGGTGCTAAGGCTCCGCAGGCCGCTTATGTGGTCGCTAATCCCTACACCGGTACTGCTTATGCTGGCTATGGCTGCGGCGCCACTTCTGCGTGTGGGTGCGGTGTTTAATTAAGGAGGTAAGAAAATGGAAATTACTGCCAATGCTGTACAAACTGTAGCAGAAAATAGTAACGTATTATTTACAAATACTTCTGTAGCGGGAAGTGCCTGTATTGTATATCGTGAAGGTAGTGGGCTAGTAACCTTGCGAGGTTTGACTAATGGTCAATGTCGCGCAAGATTCCGTGTGACGTTCGGTGGGAATGTAGCGATTCCCACCGGCGGCACCGCAGGTCCTGTTTCAATAGCAATTGCCATTAATGGCGAACCTGTGCAAACTTCTACTATGATTGTTACTCCTGCTGCTGTAAATGAGTATTTTAATGTATATCGTTCAATGTTCTTGGATGTTCCTCGTGGTTGTTGTTCTCAAATTAGTGTAGAAAATTTAACCGAAGCGAATATCTTAGTCCAGAACGCAAATCTGACGATTGAGAGGGTAGCATAATGAAAGAATTTAAAATGATGCAAGATCAACTGATGTCGGTCGTCAAAGCACAAATGGGTGATTTATCATGTGTTGATACTAATGAATTAGGCGAAGCTATTGATATGATTAAAGACCTCTCACAAACAATGTATTACTGCGCTGCGGCTAAGGCTCTTGAAGAAGAACCTAGCGAGACTCGCTATTATGGCGGACCGCGTCGCCGCATGCCTTATCCAGATTATGATGAAGATACTTATTATCGTGATATGGATAGAGACAAAGGCCGTATGTATTACAAAGAAAGATATGATACTCGCGAGTATCCAATGATGCGTGACCGTAGAGAAGGTCGCAGTCCTGAACTGCGTAAACACTATATGGAATCTAAAGAACTGCATCACGATACCGCGGTTTCTATGAAAGAATTAGAGAGTTATTTAAACGAACTAAGTAAAGACATTGTAGAGATGGTTGATGATGCTACCCCAGACGAAAAGGCGCTTCTACAGAAAAAATTACAAACTCTCGCATCTAAAGTGGTTTAATGTTTCATATTAATGGAGAAGAGTGGCGTGTCGTTTATGTCGCGCCTTCTCATCCTAAACTTATTCGATCAGATGGAAGCGTTAGTATTGGGGCTTGTGACGATGATACAAAAACCATCTATATCAGTTATGAAACACCTCGCCACAAATTAAAAAAAGTGCTGTGCCACGAAATAACTCATGCGGCAATGTTTAGCTATAATGTTGATTTATCAATCTAGCAAGAAGAGATTTTGGCGGATCTCATTGCAACTTATGGACAAGAAATAGTAGGCATTACTAACTGTCTAAATAATAGAATTAGGGGAACCTCTTGATTTGAGGTTCCCCTTTTTTTTTATTGCCCTAAATGTTTTGAATACTTTTCGTGAACTAATTTATATAATTCACTACCGTCTGAGTTTCCACCCATACCTGTATAAATTTCATATTCTTTTTTCAGAGCAAGCCACTCGTCTACAGTGATCTAGTGGCTATCTTGTAAGACTTCTTTACATTTTGCTTTGAACTGCGGGCCTTGGACATCTAGAACGCCTCGACGGATACTTTCTACATCCTTGCGAACATCTCTTATGTCGTCTTTTAGGTCGACTAATTCTGCATAAACACCATCAATATCATCCTTGGTATCTGACCGCAATTTATCAATAGAATCCTGAATAATTTGATTACTCGCGGTTAGCACTTTAGTCATTTTTTCAAGAAGTTTGTCATCACGTTCTTCCATCTTATGGTCTAGGCTTTCTTTGTAGAGTTTGAAATGATGTTTCAATAGAAATCCTCCTCCGGTTACTACTATGCCAAAGAGGACTTCTACCCAGTATTTCAAAATAAACTCTCCCATTGGTAGATACCTCGTTTCTTTCAAAAGTAGGCTCATATCCCTATTATATTTGAAAAAACGAGTATATAAATTACATTATTTTGACCAATCTAAAGAAAAATTTTTTACCCCATGTTCCCCAATACAAATTGCATCAGCCTCATCCTCGGTAGCCTAGATTCCATACTTCTCTAAGACATGGGCTTGCGCGGCTGGCTTGTATTCACTACGGACGCGCCCCTTAACACCGCAAGTTTTCCTCCATGTCGCCGCAGGAACAATAGTATAAGGAATGTTTTCCTCAATGCAGGTTACCATCAATACACCTTGCACATGAGCAAGTTTCTTAAAAGTAGTAACACCGATGCTTCCTCTACCTAAGTCTTGAAGCTGAATGTCCTCAAAATAAACTTCTACATTAGGCTTCAATGGCTTCAACTTATCGAGTAACCATTGCCGCAGTTTTACAATGCGGTGCTCGTAGTCTCCAGAAGGAGAAAAGACCCCATGTGCGATGAGGTCTTTATCCTAGAAAATTGCATAACCTGTAAGCTGAGTGCTCTAATCAAGAGCAACGATAAATTTACTGGCCACTTGATCCAAAGCCCCCTTCTCCACGATCCGTATCGCTCAAGTTATCAACAAGTGCAAGACTAGTTTCCAGAACAGGTAAGATGCAGAATTGCGCGATGCGATCGCCATATGTGACCATTTGGTCTTGATCACTGTCGTTATGTAAAGACACCTTCCAAGTACCACGATACCCAGCATCGATAACACCAACACAGTTTGAGTTACGAAGATGCTTTTTACTTGCTGTGCCGCTTCGCGGGAATATCGCCGCAAAATAACCCTCTGGAATTTCAGTTGCGAAGCCTAGGTCAACCATTACACTACCATGCGAGGGAACCCAGAAGAAGTCTCCTTTGCGGGCACCGGTCGGTGCATACAAATCAAAACAAGCATCTGTATTGTGTGCCTTAGTAGGCATCGTTGCAAATGGCTCAACCAGCTTAATCTTTACATCAATCACAGGTCTACCTCCACATGATGCGGCAGGTCATAGGTCGCCGCAATTGTGCTGTCGGGCTCTTTTACATCATTGAATACCAACTTAGCTTTTACCACTTGATACTCTTCCTCAGTTTTCTTATTGTACTTAGTAGTATAAGAGAAACTTTCTAACTCACAATACTTGAGGTTAGACAGTTCCTCCCGCAGCTCAAGCGCATCTTCAACAGTAGGTACACGATAAGTATTAACAGCGTTAATTAGATAAGTCATATTTTTCTCCTTTAGCACAATTCAATGCGGATGTTAAGGTTCGCCGCATTTGCATATTTCTTGTGTTCAAAATCTTTGAACTCTTGTTTTAATTCATCTTCTGTATATGGAATGGTATTTGCATTACCATAAAAAACCACATCGAAGTTATCTTCTGCATAACATAAATCAGTCAATGCATCCTTAAATTTATTCCAGTCGTTTGACAATTGATACATTTTAACTCCAGTGGTTTCAGTAGTTTCATACACAGAGATGCCAGTTAAACCAATCATTCCAGGTCTATAATCAACAATAATCATTTTGATTCAACCACTCCTCTATCATAGTCAAACAGTACAAGTGCGTGAGTATCTTCGGGATCATTATTTAGCGTTACCCAACATTCAAGTGCCATTTCATCACTTGTTTTTTCAATGGACTTAATCTCGCCAAGCTCTTGCAGAATTGCGAGGATATTGTCACGAGTAATATGTCTAAATTGCGGAGACTCTTGATGGAACAAAGTGAAATATCTTAGCTCGTGATTGAGTAGCATGTAATAATTCGCACGATGCCAATTCAAGAAATCCGCTATTGTCTGATCCGCAGCCGCAAGATCTTTCTCATCCAGTGGCGGCAGTTTGCCATAATTTATTTGATTTAATTCATAAATGGTCATCAGGTCATTTCTCCTTTATTTCATAAGGAAGAATTAATGAATTTGAGGAAATTTCCTTATAATGGTTATTACCTTCAAGCGATTTTAATTCTTCTGGATTTAAATGAGTATATACATAAATGCGGGTATGGGGTATTACACGAAGCACCTCATGTATCACTAAGTCAGTGAGAAACAAGTTATCCTCACTCAGCGGTTCACCATGATTAATAGTTAAGATAGGCGAGGATAATTTATCAAGTGCTGTGATCAGATCATTTAAGTCAAATAGATTAAATTCCCTTGCAGCGAGGTCTCCCTCTACGGCAGTATGAAACTCAACTTGATTTGACAAGGCTGTTATCTGTGAGTATTTCATTAGTCACATTTACTCCAGCCGCAAGATTTGCATTGAATACAACCATTTTCATGAGAAATCTCAGCACCGCACTCAGGACAAACAACAATGTTTTTAACAGGTTCTTTCTCTTGCTTTGGTTCAGGGGTTCGCATAATTTGATCACTTGTATATACGCCTAACTCACATTTTACCTCTTGTTCCATTTCTATCAATGCATTACCAACTGCCATAGGACAACAAGAGCCAGGAGATGTATCCTGTGAAATAGCTCTGCGGGTAGCATAACTTGGGCAAACGCCTGTGCTATCGAGTTGGTCTTTAATATCTTTAACACTTACACCTGCGCGGGCGGCTATTGACACCATGCGGCTGAGTCCCGTCATGAAGTTTGCGCATCCGCCTGTTGAGCCTTTACTTAGAAATACCTCCATCAGATTACCAGAATTGGGGTCAAACCAAGCTTGGACATGAAGACTGCCACAACCAGATTGTAGCTTACGTTTTCTGCCAATAAGTTGGTCTGAGCACTTGATAATTTCGCCTCGTGCCAGAGGAACCTCTTTTTCAGCTGGCTTGTCAGAATCTTTAACCAGAATACCCTCTCTAGCGCAGCCCGCACGATAAACGGTTACGCCTTTGAGGTTATTTTCCCAGGCATATATATACAAATCTTCAACATCCTCAATAGTTGCGGAATTGGGCAGATTAATCGTAGAGGAGATGCTAGCATCAATATGTTCTTGCCAGATAGCCTGCATTTGAATGCGTTCCCGCACAGGAATGTCCTCAGAGAACACAAAATAATCAGGTAAGTCTTCTCGTTTGGTGCAGTTGTGTTTAATCATATAGTCAGCAACAACTTGCGGATGCATAGCATAAATCTCATCCTTATTAGAAAGAGACTTTGTTGTACGGGTATATGAATAGGCGAAGATTGGCTCAAGACCACCGCTGACACCAAGCATAGTAGAGATACTTCCTGTCGGTGCGATAGTGAGTAGCTGGCTATTGCGGAGGCCCGTCCGCCGCACTCTCTCAAGCAGTTTTGTACTTTGGATACCTTGGACACAATGGTTATAGAAGAAAGGTGTTTGAATAAGCAAATCATTCTTACACTTGTTATACTTACCCTTGCGAATAGCCAGAAGAGAACTTTCATTAATTGCGGCTCTAGCCATCGCATATCCAATTTCATCGCACAGATAGATAGCTTCTTCTGAACCGTATCGGATCCCTAGCTTAATAAGGAGATCGGCTAGACCCATGATTCCTAACCCCGTCTGTCGCCAATCGCGCACGCTATCTCTCTGTTCTTTTAGGGGATGAAGAGGTAAACCTTCATCAAGAACATCATTCAAGGCGCGAGTTGCAATTCCAACTGCGCTGATGAATTCCTTCCAATCAAATTTCGGTTGGTCTGGATCGGTAGAATCTACAAACTCGGCTAAGTTTATTGCCCCTAGAAGGCAGCTCCCCCCCGCGGGTAATGGCTCTTCAGCACAGGGGTTGGTCCCGGCAAACTGGAATTCCGGATTATTAGACAGCATATTATATTTTTCAATATTATCCCAGAATAACATACCAGGTTCCGCATAATTCCAGTTATTTTCACATAAAGCGTGATACAGCTCTTTTGCGGGCATGGTACGAGTAATTGTTTCGCCAGTTTCTTTGCGGGTGAAGGACATTTCCCAATCTTCATCATTTGCGACAGCCTGCATAAAATCATCAGGGACTCGAACTGAAATATTTGCGCCAGTGACTTTAGTTAAGTCATTTTTAATGCTAATGAACTCTGGAAGATCGGGATGTCTAGCATCGATCGAAATCATCAGGGCTCCGCGGCGGCCATGCTGGCCTATCTGATGGGTCACCTGGCTAAACGTGTCCATGAAACTAACTGCGCCGCTCGTTGACTTTGCTTGGTTGCGGACACGTGCACCTGCCGGCGCAAGTTTACTAATATCAATTCCACATCCGCCGCCATAGGAATAGGTTCGCGCAAGATTAGAACAGGTTTGATAGATAGACTCTAGATTATCTTCGGGAGGTGAGACTACATAGCAATTTGAGTATGTTACCCGCTCTTCATCCTGGAGATTACGATTGGAGAGAATGCGGCCACCGAACAAGAACTTGCGCTCTGCAATGAGTCGCCGCACTTCCGCATCTCCGCCACTTACTCTATCAAGCCACTGATCAAATGTCTCTCCTGCACGTTGATACTTCTTTGACCAAATAGCTTCACCAATTGGATTATTCTTTCCAACAAAATCTTGTATAGTCAATTATTTTTCCTCCTAAATGTTGTATATTATATTTAAAAAATTACTCAAGAGGATTAAACAATTTTGTCCAAGGTTTTCTCAAGAGTATCAAGAGCACGCCATATTAGGTGGTCGCCATTTTCAATGCGAGTAAAATGCTCTAACTTCCCAATAGTATGCTGCTCGAATAAATAAAAATCATCTTCATCGGCGTCGTAGCGGCGAAGCACCTCCCGCACGTCAGGTTCCTTTTCTCTTGTTAATTGTCTAATCAATCTTTCTTTGTCAGTTGCGGTGATATAAATAACATACAAATCAATATCAGGTCTATTCATTAAGGAGACAATCCCCGCTGGATTAAATACGCCAATATTAGTTTTTTCTGTGGACAGAGAATCAAGTGCTGTTCCATACATCCAGTTATTGAATTTTGTGTATTCTAGCATTCTACCATCATGTACCATATCCGCAAAGGTATACTTATCTACAAAATGGTAACTTAGCCCATCAATTTCTCCTTGACGAGGATCGCGTGTAGTATAGCTTACAATTTCATGTAAATCGTACTTTCCTACGTTACCCGTTAAAACTTCATCGAGTAGAGAGTCCTTTCCTGCACCGGCCTTACCGACCAGCGCAATCACCTTATACTTCATCATCTTCCTCAGCTTCTCCTTTTATTCTTTCTCCTTGCAGTTCTAAGTCTCCGTTGGGTAAGACTTGAGTGATGCGATAGAGTTGGTGTCCAGGTGATGCCGCGTAATTACGAGACACAAACATATCTTCTCTGCGAAAACCCTTCACCATTATCATACTACCGCGATTAAACCAACTATTCTCAAGGAATTTCTTTTTCCCCGTAGTTGGATCAATAGTAGAAATGCGGCGATCAAACATGGAGAAATATTCTTTTGTAAATTTTACTGTAACTACACCTTGTGTCGTGAGCAGGTATACAGTAGACTTTGCCTTGTCCTTCGCGATACAAGTACCGCAAATCTTATCCAAACGATAGATGGGGATAGAAGCGTTACCTCTTTGGTATATCCTTTCAACAACAGGAACTTCTGGTAAGTCTTTATAATTACTAATGCCATACTTGCAGGTATTGGCATCAATCAACTCATGTGGGTGATAATAGAAGCATAATGCATCCATCTCCCAAGACGAGAGATTGCCTTTACCATATTTTTCCCATTCTTCCATAAAGATTGTATCATTGAGAGCATTGAGAATACCTTCTTTGTCACTTGCTATCCAATCGCGAAAAATATCCATTTTCTTTTGATATATCTTATCCCACATTTTAGCATCTATGAATGTGCGGCGAGACTCTGTGTTAATAATCAAGAGGTCAGACAGGTCATGAGCATTAAGGAACTCAATTACTATATCATTAGCTAAATACATACTTGGGTCAGGAAGATATTTACATTCAGCTTTGAGGTAACGAGTAAACTCATAGAACTTGCGGGCCTCGATGCGTTCTGCAGTATCTTCGGGCAACAAACCATAGCGAATTAAACCAGGAAGATTTTGTAGAGTAATACGTTTTTTCTTATCACATTTTAACCATACATATTCAACCATAGCTTGATAGCGAGGCTCTAAAGAGTCAAATGCGCCACCTTTAATTAGAGAGATCATCTGCTGCGCCTTGGGATGCACTCGCGCATAGAAATCATACATTGAAACATAAGGACGGTTAGCTATGATTTGTTTAATAAAATCATCAGAGATGTTTGCGACACCCTTTAAACCATACAGAATGCGATTATTTGCGGCATCGGGTTTAAACCCAAAACCAGACTTGTTGATGTCAAGAAGGGAAACCTCAACGCCAGAATCTTTAAACTTTCCTATTGCTTTAGCTATCTTTGAATAATCCGCCGATTCGTCTTCGCTACCAGCATCTGTGATAAGACAAGCGCAATTCCAATAAATAATTGGGAATCTAGATGCCAAATTCATTTCTTGTAGGCCTACAAGTGAATAAGCTAGAGTATGACTCAAGTTAAAACCATATCCTCGGCTGGTCGAGACCAATGTATTCCAAACATAGTTACAGAGAGCAGGACTCAACCCTTTTTGTTCTGTTGTTTCAAAATATTCTTTAGTTAAGGCGTCAAATTCTGCGGGGTTCTTTTTTGCGATGGATTTGCGGAGACGGTCTGCGAAGTTTAGGTCGAAGCCGCCGCACTCAGGGATTTGAACTAGACTCATGAATAGTTCTTGAGATTCGCAAATTCCATAAGACCCTTCAAGATAAGGCTTTAGTATCTTTTGGTCTTGTTCAGTTAGTCCAGCATCAGACATTTCTTTGTACCAATGTCTAATATCGTCTTTAAACCTAGCATATTTTTGAAGTGGCTGTTCTGCGTCTTTATCTTGTGCCATAAGACGAATAACAGAATTCAAGTGAGCTAAGTCTTCTACGCTTTGTGGGTGTGTTAAGGCAATACCTTGTATTCCACTTGATTTTTCCATTTGGAATAAAGATTGAATTTCATGGTTATTTACCATATCCCACATTCGCTTACTAGTTCTATCTAGATTATAAACGCCAATCACAGATTCATATGTTTCTTTAAGAGTAGGTTTTTGTTCAATTAGACCATCTTCTACTAATAAATCAAGACAAGTATGAATTTTATCTGCGGCGTTTACTGACAACGCATCATATTTGATAAGCGATACAGCCTCGCAGTCATGGAGTTCATATGCTGTGACAATCGTGCCGTCTGGCGCACGCATTAAAGCAGTTGATTCTACGAATGGTTCATCTACGAAAATAACTCCACCCGCATGAATACCAGTACGACAAATTAAATTTTCAATTTTATGTGCAGTTTTCCATAATTCTGGCCTTGCATTCATTTCATTGACAAATGGACGAATTGGTTCAAATCCATTTTCTTTATCTCCATAATAACACTGATCCAAAGTACGAATAATACCACGATCTGCGGGGACAAGAGAAGCTACGTACTGTGCTTCATCAACATCAATACCAAGGCCGCGTGCCGCAGTTAGTATAGCACTCTTTGACTTCTCAACTGCAAACGTAATAACATTAGATACTCTGTCTTCGCCATACACTTCACGGAATTTTGATAGAACTTGTGCACGTCGTCCACCTTCAATATCGAAGTCTACATCCAATGGAGATACTCGACTAGGATTCAGGAATCTCCAGCTATATGTCTTAACAGTTTCCCATAATGGATTTATTTGTGTGATTTGCAGTAAATATAATAAGATAAATCCAACGCCAGAACCACGACCAGGTAAAACTATTGAACCAGCATCCCAACAGCAATCAATAATCTTTTGAAGGTTTAGAAGATAGGCACTCCAATGTGCCTTATTTACATTTGATGACTCCCATATCTTATCAAGGCAATCATTAATAGTATCATAGGTATCTTTTGTTTGCAAACGTTCGTCCTTTTCTATTGCTTCAATAATAGCTTTAACTAGCTCTCTATCACCAACATAACTAGAGGTAATGAAATTCATCAGTTGCGGGATGCGGCTAACCCACTCAGCGGGGTTGGTTTGTGGATAAAATTCTTTCCAAGCTAAATGAGGAATTTTTAACGGTCGTTCTAATTCATAGTCATTGCCGCACATATCAATTATTTTTTGAATATTTAGATATGCTTCTTGAAGTGGAAAATCAAAATGAGCTTCAAGTTCTTCTGTATCCATCATATATGTGGTAGCATAAAAACTATCAACTTCACGTTCACCATTTTGTGAATTTAGATATGCTTTATGAATTTCTCTATCCTCTGCGGATATATAATGACTATCAGTTGTGACTATCCAAGGAATACCTAATTCAAATGCGAATTGTAATAAAATTTGATTAACTTTATACTGTTCACTTGTTTTGTTCATTGGAGGTTGTAATTCAATATAAAAATTACCTTCTCCAAACAATTGAACCATTTGCTTACACCAATTACGAACACGTGTAGCTAGTTCTTCATTCCAAGACTTAGCTAGCTCTAAGCATTGACCGTCTAACCAACTCCCCAAACAGGCCGTGCTAGCAACAAGGTGTCCTTTATTATCGTCTATTACATCAATGAGGTCGCTATAATAGGTAGGCACTCGCCGCATACCTCTTGCAACATAACTGCGAAGCCATGCACGAGTAGATAACTCTCTTAACTGCTTGTGTCCTTCTTCGTCTTTTGCCAAAAGAATGAAGTGCCAATATCTATCTCCTGTTGTAAAATTATCTGGATTTAAACCATCTCGACACAGATATATTTCGTTGCCAAGAATAAGTTTGAAATCAGGATGGTCTTTTTTAACTTTACGATAGTATTTTAATGCTTTTAAGTGACTAGATAGGCAATCATGGTCAGTTATAGCGACTGCGTGGTATCCAAGAGAAATAGCAGAGTCGATTAAATCAGTTTCCTTTATGATGCAATCACGTAGTCTTGTGTTGCTATAGTGCGTGTGGTTATGTAAGCTGCCAGGAAAAACCATTTAATCCCTCCTTTATTAATAATAGATAATTCCTTGGTACGGAGGACGAGTAGTAGAAGGTAGAATAATAGTTTCAATTATTTCATTAGGAATACTATTATCAATATAAGAAATATTACATTTATATCCTCGACTAAATGTATTTCCAAGGCAAATACGCCAGTAATCTCCATTTTCATAAATGATATTATATTCATTCTTACTAATTGGATAAATATGAAGTTGTTCATATTGTGCTGCTATTTGATCTAGCTTATCAATAGCAGAAGTAGATGTTCTACCCCAAATAATACCTTTCATATATTTTCTCCTTATTGATTTAATACAAGAGTAAGTTTATCTTCTGGTCGAGTACAAGCAGTATAAAGCCAGCGTCTATGCTCCACTGAATCGAATGGAAAATCTTCTTCCTGGACTAATACCTTTCCCCATTGAGATCCTTGCGCCTTATGTCCAGTAATGGCGCTCCCGTAATTAAACTCAAGCGGTAAATCCCAGACATTCCGTTTATCCTTACTAGCTAAATATTCTTGACGTGGAGTTAAAAATTTCTTTCCTTCATCAAGAGAGAGCTTATCTACAATAATATCTTCATAAATATCATGGTCATCTGTCTCTAAGCAGATATTATAGGTAGGAACTGTAATTGGCCTTTCACCAAATCCAAGGAGATACTCCTTTTCATCTTCTTCAATATCTGTTATCCAACCAATAGATCCATTTACCAAAGGATTTTCTTGAATTAAAGAACAAGTGCTCCATGCATTGCGGAGGCAGATAACCTTATCACCCACTTGCGGCAATGGGTCAAATCCATTTATTTCTCTAACTACACGATTAATATTCATACGGGTACGGTTAGTAGAACAAATTATCTGATCTGCCCACTCATACATGCCATCAAATAAATCTTGTTTGAGAACAACATTCGCATCATGACCCATGTGAGGTGTAATAAATTTACCTTCACGTATATCCATACTAAGACAAATAATATCACTTTCTTGCGCTTGCCGCATCACTTCATCTAAAAAGACATGCGGTTTCTCTAGAAGGTGGTTATCATCTTTAGTATGAATGGGCGGAATCTGAAATGGATCTCCGAGTGCTAGAATATGGACCGGATGTTTAATTAAAAGATTCCACATACTGGCTGGAAGCATTGAAACTTCGTCTACTACAATAAGAGCAGGATTGCCCTCTAAGTGCGGCCGCTCCCTATATACAAAATGTCCATCCGCCATACGCTTACTATAATAAAGTAGCTTATGTGCGGTCATAGCATTTGGATTACCTTTTTTTCTCAGTACCTCGCTCGCTTTTCCAGTATAGGCGACGTATCGAACTGCGTCTGGAGAAATCTCAAGTGCGTCTATGATAAACTTAACTAGAGTAGATTTCCCTACCCCAGCATAGCCGGAAATTACACTGAACTTTTCTCCACGTTTATAGCGGTTTACAACTTCATGTAGGCCCGCAAGTTGCTTAGGAGTTAATTCCACTTTGGCCCCTCCTCCATGAATTTTCTTTTACCTGGTCTGCCCATTCATCAAATTCATTTTCTGTCATCCAGCTTAAATCAGTCCCTATGGGAATACATATTGCTTTTGGATATATTGTTTTAAGTTGATTGAACATTTCTCTAACTTCGTCAACAGGCCAAATATTTGGATCAAACTTAAAAACCAGTACACTAGATTCATATAACTGAGGATTAAATTCTACTGTTAATTGCTTTAGGGTATTAAATTCCATACTCTATATTCCTCCTATTCTATAAATATTATATCATAATTTTGAAAAAAAGTCAATTTTTAAAGCAGGTTTTACCTAAAAAAATTACCTAAACCCTATTTCGTTTTGCGCCTGTCGCCGCAAACGTTCCAGCCAGCATAAAGAAAAAAAGCCAAGTAGACAACAATATCTACTTGGCTTACATTTAATTCTCCACAAAATACTCATATGCGGTGACCGCATTGTCCTGTCGTTTAATATAGCTCCCTTCTTCGTTGCGCTCATAGCACTTCGAAAAAGCCAGGGCGGCTTGCCGCACATCTGTCATCTCAAGGAAATCACTATAATCAAAATTTTTCTTATACTGATTGCCAAAAGTATTAAATTCTTGTTCCATTGTCTTATTTAGATAGGCCAATTGACCCTGTAAGTCCTCTTTATACACTTCGCTGCAATATTTTAATTTCCATTGACAAATACCATAGAACTTTGCGCTTCCAAGTGTATAATCAAGAGATAAAGTGTTTCCTCCCACTTCCGTCATCATATTGCCTATAATTGCGGCGGAAACTACTTCACTATACCCCTCATCAATAAGGTACTTCCAAACAATAGTTGCAACAGGGTATTCCCGCATCATTGGAGACCACTTAGCTTCCTCTTGCTTAGCCGCGTATTCTTCATAATCAGCTTGCGCGGATGCCAGCTCCTGGCGGGCAAGGGCACGAATATCATGTGTATATCCATATCCTAATTTTTTAGCGCCTTCATCCATTTGTTTCGCGGCGACAATTCGCTCTTGCGCATCAGACACTTTAAGATTGATCTGTTCAATTTCTGTGTCTGAATAAATTGTAATACCTTCAAGGTCATCTGCGTATACAGAATTCGCTTGCGAAACCGCGAAACTAAATCCCATAGATAAGGCTAAAATAATTGTTACTATTGTTGTAATTAAGCGTTTCTTCATAAAATCGCTTCCTTTCTTGAGTTTTTAGGCTCAAGTCCGTTGTGCGATTGAGAATCAAAAATAATAATCTTGGCGGTTTATAATATCATAATTCTCAATAAAAATTTGGGGCTTGGTAGAACCTCGGTAGGAATTAGAATTGCAAGTACCGAGAATATCTACTGTCACACAACCAGATTCCGAGTAAAATTTATCAAACTCTTCCTCACTTGACTTGAATTTGATGCAGTCAACACCATTATTAAGAGCAATCTTTAATGTAGGTCTAGTCTCACGCGCCATAAGGGTGAGCTTTTCTTTAGGAACCCGCAAGCCCTTAATAACAATCTTGGCCTCTGGAATTCCCTGTCCCCATAGTGACTTCATTGCGGCGACATCAAGAATGTCCTTACCATTGAAATCGTCTGCGGTGAATACAAAATCTACATCATATGATGGTGTAAAATCAAAATCCACGAGTTGCTCATTTGACCAATCAATAAACTTTTTCAAATTTTCATTAGTAAAGCTAACGCCAAATGCGTTAGGGTGTCCCGCCGCGAGTTCTGTCAATTCAGAATCAAGACAGAATTGACGAAAATCTCTTAACTTTGATTTATCATATCCTCTTGCTGAGCCAGACCAATGAATTCCGGCTTCATCAACAATCTTATTTAGCAACATAACTGGACGTTGATATTTTGCCATAAAACGATTAGCAATTAATCCTGTTAAACCTTTATCAATAGGAAAATCTCCTGCTTGAATAATAAGTAACTTGTTATCTAACAATTCACAGTCTTGAATAAATTCGTCTAACTGCTCCATGGCTGCATCTTGTAATCGTGTTTGTCTACTTTTTACATTAGTACAAGTTCGCACTGATTGCTCAACGAGCTGTTCTGTTTGACCCTTACAGCCTCGTTTGGTTGAGGGCACTAGGTTGTAAGCTTTCCATTCTAGCATAGAGTCAAATAATAAGAACTTTTCATCAAGTGTGCCAACTCGTGTTACAGCATTAACTAAAGGTGCAATATAAAATGCTTCACCTATTGATGTTACCTCGTCACCTAATGAATAGGATTGACGAAATACCATTGTTTTAAGGAATGGATTGCGGATTTCATTACACCCTCTGTTCACAAGGTATCTTGTTTCATAGTCACGCAAATCCATAACATCTGCGGTGAGTGCCAAGCTAACAAGGTCGATATAGTCATCTGCCCACTGATTGTCTAGCATCGCATCTAAACATTGGCAAAACTTATATACCATCGCGGCGCCGCATAACGACTTAGTAGGATAATCGCACATCTGATTATTGATAATTACCGCGTTTTTTGATAATTCGTCTACTTGGTGATGGTCAATAACTAAAACATCAATTCCCTATTCTCGTAAGATACGATGAGCCTCTAGATCATTAGACCCTGCATCGGGTACTATAACCAGTCCTACTTCAACGGGCATCTGTTCAAGGAAGATACCGTGTTGTTTTCCGTTATGGTGGGTATAAATAATTTTATTCTCCACAATGCTGGGTACTAAACGATGAAGATAATTCAGCAGAATAGCACTCGCGCAATATCCGTCGCAATCGGCATCCACAATGCACCAAATAGGTTTCTCGTCTGCGAGATGGCGCAAAAGCATTTTTGCGCCCTATTCGATATTATCAATTAATGTAAAAGGTAGATTGTCTGCATCAGTAGTGTTTAAATAGTGAGAGATATTTTCTCGCAAAAATCCCCTGTTCACTAGCACCTATTCGGTTGCAGTTAAGTTCGGGTTTCGTTCTGCGATTAATTTATAATCCATGCTCACTGTCCTTTCTAAACATTACCTATATATTTTGAAAAAACTGCTATATAAATTATCTGATTTTGTCCTCATTTTGGAACAATTCTATTTTTGAGAAGATACTCAAACTTATCCTTACTTTCATCAATAGGAGAAGAATGCAGACTAGTAATACACTCTTTATCAAATATAGCAGTTATTTTTATCTCATTGTTGTATTTCTTATAAATACTTTTTAGCTTTTTCTTTAGTCTTTGAAATTCATCGTCACCAATCTCCACAAAGTCACGATCAAACGCAATTACTAATTCGCGCACTCCCAGCCGCACTAACATTTGCACTTGTTGTGCTGATAGATTACTTCCGCAGCAAGCTACTGAAATATCATTTGCGGCGCCATAAAATGAACTGTGTTTCATACAACTCTTTTCTGACTCATAAACAACTGCGACTTTGGCTTGAGCGATGTTCTCTTTACTGTTGTTTAAGTTGTATAAATTCATACTCAAAGGATGTGAATATTGCGTTCCATTTACAACAAGTGGTCGATATTTGCCAAACCGATCGGCCATATCCGCACCTAAAAATCTACCACGAATACCCACAAGGCGATTATCTGCATCAAAGTGTGGAATTGTAATTTGTTCAGTTGCAGGATAATAACCTATAAGATTGCGGCGAGCCACTTTTGTAGAAATACCTTCGTCCTCCCAAGACACAATGCGAGGATAAGCAAATTTAGTCAAAATAATAGGATTGTATTCTGGTAGCTGGATAGCCTGGCCGCAAGATTGCGGCAACGAGAAACTATGTCTATCAAATAAGCCCCAGTCAGGTAGTTCCTCTATTTCCTCACTTGGAGCCTCTCCTTCAATACCAAAATATTGTGCTACATAATGCATTGCATCATATAGCTCCCATTCTTTGTGCCATTGTAATTTAGCTACTTTAATAACTAATTCAAATATATCAAAGCTGCCGCAACTAGTATAACAATGACATAGCTTTGTGCTATCATAATAATAAAGTTTGTGACTGCCTTCGTTTGGGAGATTATGACAAATTGTATCAGAAATAATAACGTCATCACCACTATAAGAAGGATTGCCGCCTAAAACATCTAATAGATCATACACTTGTTCAATTTCAAGTGAATTTTTAAGTTCATCCTTGTTATAGTAGTAAGCCATTTATTATCCCTCCACGATAATTTGAGTTACTTTTTGTTTTAAGCCATATGTTTGATTAACATATAGACATACAAACTTATTTGGCTCCATGCGTTTTTCACTTTCACCACGTCGAGTCTTGAGGATGCGGTCATAACAGACCCGGGACATTTTGTAGGTTGCAACCTTATCATTCTTGTTCTTCATATTATTCTCCTTTTAAAACGCAGATGGTTCATCGTCCACCATAATTTTTATATCTTCTATTGGTTTTAATTCATGCCGATAGTTTGTGCAAAACATAGGTTGAATACGACAAGTTCCCAAATCAGCATCGCACCATAGATAAACTCCTTTATAAGAACCACGACGGTTTTTATATACAGAAATTTTCATATTAGGAACTTTAAATCTTGAAGAAGAAGCTACTATAGGTTCAATTTTAACTAGATCATCTTTTGTAGGTTCTAGCATTATTGCACCAACGTCTACTTTATCCGCTATGCTCTTCGAGCCTCGTAGAAGGTTTTGGTCTGGAGTTTCTGAATCTTGATAACTAGCATTAAGCTGAGTAGCTGAAATAATAAATATTCCATACTGATTACAAAGATCTTTTAATCTAGTAGATAGCATAAATAGAATATTATCTTCACGAAGTTTTACTCCTCCACTACGACGAGTAATTTCTTCAAGAATCTTCATGCTAGTTTGGATATAGTCGAAGCAGACATAGCGCACATCGTGTTCACGAATATATTTTTTTATTGCATTTTCAACATCTTGTAAGGAAAAATCTGGCATTTCTTCTATCCAAAGAGATATTTCAGATAACTTTTTCGCAGCATATCTAACTCGTTCTTCTTCGCCTTGTTCATATCTGCCTGTAAGGATGTGATCCTCATTTACATCAGCAAGAAAAGCCATGGCCATGGTTTGAACTTCGCTTAGGTCTTGCTCTGTTGCAATAAACAGTGTAGGTTCTTTCTTGCCATTTTTAATCCACATATCAAAGGCTGGTTCATAAATCTCATCGCTAGCAAAGTTACATGCATCGGCCACTAAAGCACGAGTCTTACCTAGACCTGTCGCTGCTGACCGTAGATAAAATTTTCTAAGTCTAGCTCCCCGCGTTACAGTATTGATTAAAGAGCCATAAAGAGGGATACCTACTTCTGGAGCTTGTTTAAATCTATCAATTAATTCAAGCGCCCCTTCACCCGCCTGATACCCGTCGCCGCATTCTTCGTCAGCGTATTCTGACTTAATTCTATCAATGCGCTCGTCTATTAAATTGACAATGTCCTTTACGCTAGTATTATCCAACCACTCTTCCTGCTCTTGTTTCTTCTTGGTGTCAAGAACATTGGTAGGGTCATACAAAAAACTAACGTCTATACCGTAGTTATCATATGCTCGCAATAAGGTCATTTTCTTGAGTCGAGTATAGTAATAATTGAAAGTATCTCTTGTTGCAAATTCTGATGCTTTAGTAATATATTCAACGCCTTTATTTTGTTGAAAAACACCATAAAATTTAGGGCGAGTAGATAAATAATCAACAATAGTCTCAAGATTTACGCTACCGCCAAGAACAACAATATTGTACATAGCGCCAAATACAATCTTATGAAACTCCTCTGTGAAATCCTCTTCTCTGATAATATATTTATCTTGTTCTTCAAGGATTTTGGGGTCATTAAAAACAGACCCTATGACTTGCATTACAGCAACCGTATCAACATAATTACTGCTTATGCCTCATCGCTCCCTTCCTCAAGGAATGTAAATAATCTCCTGTTTCTCTTCATAGGTTTGCGGCTAGGGGAAGGTATATGGATTTCTACTACTGGAATTTCTATTGTATTCATAGTATACATTTCGTTAATTCTTTCTAAATTTTGTTGTTGTGCTAGCCAGATATGATAATAATACTCAGCTGCTTCGGAATAGATATAAGGGATTATACCAATACCTCCATTGGCCTTTGTCTTATCACCATGTTTTATTTCATAGAAATATCGCAAACTTTTCAACATACCCGTATAAGTAAATTGATTTTCAGCTGCGTATTTTTGAATTTGTCTATTTACTTTATCTGGCAGCTTATCATAACCAAATAGCTGTTTAATGTATTCCTCAAGCGCAGTTAAATCTTCATTAGGTGGGTTTTCAGCATCATAACATTCTTTATGTGCGTAGCGTCTTTTACCAGGAACAGCTACGCAACTTACTTTATCACGATCAAACTGCTTGCCGCAATAGTAGCATTTAACATAATGTGCGATAGCAATTCCTCCTTTACTTTAATGAGGGGAGAATTTCTCCTCCCCTCGTTATTTCACTTGTTCAAGTCACGCATTTCAAGAATAATTAGGTTAAGCATTTCGACCTGATCTGGGGTCGCCTCGCTAGCCTTCTTGCCCTTGCCGAGGTACCGTTCAACGATACTAGTAATCTTGACGCCATTACTAGAACTCTTCGTCATTAGTTCACCAGCCAAGGTCTGGAATTCAGCCATTAGAGCATCATAATCCAGAGTTTCTGCCTTAGGAACCGGGGTAATACGCTCATTAGTAATGAACTTATTATCATGTTCAGCAGCTTCCTTATTAATTGCTCTACCAACGGCTTCTGTCAGTGCCTTATAATTCATAGGGATTTCTTCATCAAGATACTTAAACCGACTGCCGCACTCAATAGAGCCATCAGAACAACGAAGTGTCAGAACACTCATCTGACCAACTTCCTTTTGATGAGCATAACCATAGACGTCTGCCATGCCTGCAATAACTGTACGAGTAGAATTGTTCAGTGCAGGACGAATAATCTTACTCTTACCATCTTCGCTCACAATTTCCTTATCGTGGCCAAGGAAAACTACAGCGTAACCAAGCTGAGAGAGGGTACGGAACACATCATTAAACTCATCCTTAAACCAGGTATAGCCCTTGCCATATCCTGCATCTGCCAGATCTTCAATTCCATGCTGACTACAAATATATTTCTTGCAGTAATCGCTCGCAATATCTACAGTATCCACTACCACAGACTTAAACATTTCCTTTACCTCTGGCTTTTTTAGCTCTCGACAGACTTGCCGCATTTCACTCCAAGAGGTAATATCCTGTGCAATGACACCTGGCAGAGCATGGTATCCAGGTTCTAGAGCAAGGAGCAGTGCACCTGGCATTTGTGTTGCCAGTGTAGTTTTACCGGTCTTCGGCTGGCCATACAGATATGTAATGTAGCCTGTAAGATCGGTACTCACGACATTCGGTTTTAGTGCGGTTAAATTAATTGCCATACTCCTTTATCTCCTTTTCTCAGAAATTATAAGTGCCCTTTGCGGTGACGATTCCACCGGTGGCAGGCTTGGTGGCAGCCGCAGTAATAGCATTGCCCTTAGAAGCACGATACTCCATAGTACGCTGCTTCTCCGCAGCCAGATAAACCTCACGCTCAGCAATGGCCGCAGCAAATTCAGAACCCAGAATAGAATCCTCAGTATCCCACTCATACAGATCAGGCTTAGCACCCTTTACAACATAATCCTTATAAGAAGAACGGGTCTCCTTCACCAGAGCTTCACCAAACGCAGACTCCTCGGTAGTCACCTTCACGATAGTCTGAGAAATAATTTCGCCCCAGAACTGAGTAAAGATAGGATTAGAGTTAGAAGCATCCAGGCTTAAGAAATAATTCATAGCGGCAGGATCAGTAGCAGAAAACTCCATAGGCAGCAGTGCATTACGGAAATTAAATACAGCACCCTTAATAATCACCTTTGCGGGGATGTCCTTTTCGGCGTCAGCTTCCTGCTCCCGCACGTTGGTAATAACAATATCAACCTTAAAAGTAGCACGCTTGCTTTCGTCTTCGGGCAACTCAGTCTCAACATGAATAAAACCACCAGTTAGACGCTTAGTAGAAACAAGAGCATCATTATTGCGCTGGTCAAACCAATCGTTCAGTTCAATGGCAGTATTACAACGAACAATTGTCGCATTCTCCTTGCCATCATTCATAACACTCTTAAACTTACCGTCGATAATGTTTTTCAGCACGTTATAGGTGTTATTGGGACCACCACTCTTAGTAGTAGCAGTAACATAGCTGTAATAAATGGGAACAACATTCAAGCCCGCATTATCAGTCACAATATTCAGAGTGCCCTGAATAAACTCGGTGCCAGGATTTTTAGAAGTAGGGCCAGTAACCTTCTCCTTCAAATCATGACTATAAATATAACCTGTAACAAACGCTTCATTAGTCATATTCTTCTTCATTGAAAAATTTCTCCTTTATACATTTTCTAATAAAATTATACCATATTTTTAAGCAAAAGTCAAGTCAGGTAGCTGCGAACAAGCTTGCGGAGAGACTCCATAAACCCAGGCGTTTTAGCGACAGGCTCAATCGCCGCAATTACTTCTTTCTCTTGCTTCTCTTGCACGGGATCTTTCTTACGAGGCATGCGACCACAAGTAAACTTTTCAGTACAATAACCATATACTTCACATTTAGGTTTGAAATAATTTTCAACCAAATAAGCCCATTCCTCTGAATATTCAGATAGAGCTTGCATCAAGTCTTTCATAAGCAGACGAAATTCCCAATAAGTACGAGAACAAAGTCTCTCACGTGACATATCAACAAGTTGCCGCAAATTCGTGCGGAATACCATTTTAGACTCCATTCCTAGAGGTAAAATTAATCCACAATCTTCTTTAGGAATGTCCCATGCTTTAAGGTCTTTATAAGCCTCAGAGATTTGATACATAATTTGGTCATATCTATCTTTAGCTTGAGGATCCTTGAGTACAGATGGCGGAGTTGTATAACTAAAATTATCATAGTTGATATATCGAGTTGAGGCCTGCAATCGAGTAGGAGAGCCTCCGATATGTGTATAAAGCTGTCTCATGGTTCGTGCGCTATATCCATCAATAATCATATAGACTTGCGGAAACTCCATAGCACGACCATGCCCAGAATTAATGCAGTCAAGCCCTCTCTTATAATTTTTATTTGCGTCAGAAGTATCTGAACCCCAACAGGTTCCAGCATACTTGCCCACCGTTTGAATAGGATAAATTGTTGTATCAGATTGAATAGTGATTTTCTGCATACGCGCTTAGCTGCCTCCTGCCGTCTTGTTCATGCCAAATTTCACGGTTTGATAGAAGTCGATATAATATTTTTCTCGCTCATTTAACTGCGGCCGTGGGACTTCCTCAAGAATTTCAAATGTAAAGTTCTCTGGCCCTTCCTTTGACATTGCAGAATAGAGTAAATTAGTTTTATTTCCGTTTACCAACGCAGCTTTGATGTGATCGCGCCATCTTGTTCTGCAGTCCACCGACTGACCAATGTAGATCTTACCGGTCGTAATACTAGTAATTTTATAAATAGCGCAAACCTTTTCTTGACCTTTAGAAAACAAGTGAGACATTAGTATGTCATAAGCTGGTTTGTAGTAAACTTCCCAGATAATCTTATCAATGGCTTCTTTGCGGTGGAAGGTCTGCTGTATGGTACGAAGACTCTTTATATCGTCTTTATCATTATCCGTGAGTAACATACGATAGAAGTCTAATTCATTTTGAATTTTCTCTTTGCGAAGCTGTTCTTCGATATACGCAACTTGTTTAGCTTTAAGATCTTCAAGCTAGGTTTCCGCTCGCCGCACATCTTCGCAAACAGATAGATAACTATTCATTTCATCGTCTATTAGGCTTCTATACTCTTGTTCAATCTCTTGTGAATAACCTTCATACGCTTGATCAAGAGCACGTTTAGCCTCCATCTTTGCATATTCAGTTTGTATTTGTGTATGTCTTTGTAATTCATCTAATCGTTGTTTCTGTGCATCAATACTTGAAATTAGACTAGATTGATCAATACGCAATTGTGCATTTTCTTTATCCAGATTTTCATTCTCTTGCTAAACTGCAAGATTAACTTTAATCCGTTCTTGTGCTTCTTCTTGTGCGGCTTTGTACTTAACTGCAAGAAATACACAAATACCAATTAAGCACCCGCACAAAATAAGTAGAGCTGTCATAGATGCAAGAATCCCGTGGAAGATTCAGTTATCCTCCACGGGAATTTTTTACTCTAGATTACTCAGCATCAGGGTCTAAATCCAGACCTGCATCAGTCAGGTGTAAAGTCTTCACCTTCGCGTGTGTACCATCGTCCAGCTGGATCTCGACTTCCTCACGATAGCCATACTCCTTACGCTGCAGAGCCGCAGTAAAAATACCATTAACCTGCTTCACATCCAGGCCCAGCTCATTAGCGACGTCAGCAGCGGTAACATCCTTCTTACCGTGAACGCTCTTTAGATACTCCAGAACTGCCTTAGTATTGGGTTTCATAGCCATAATTTAATTTCCTCCAAAAAAATTTAATATATAATAATCGCCTTCACAGCGTTATTAACTATGTGTACAGATATACTCGTCAATTTCAAACATTCCCTTAAAGCCATAGGTTTTAACAATTTTAGTGATAAGAGTTTCCGTATCAAGACGAGCCTGATCTGCTTCTTCTTTGGTGCCAGTGTCAATGATTTTTTCTAGCTTGATAAGCTGTTCAGCTAGCTTAATCATCTCTTTTTTAGCCATGTCTGCTTTCCTTTCTCAAGTATATAAATATTATATCATTTATTTTTGAAAAAGTCAAGAAAAGATCTCATTCAATTTACATTCTGCGGCGTTTTTATCATCTCGCCATGCCTTAACAATAGGATGTCGCAGTGTCTTCTCCTTGCGGTCGATGCTCATACACTGTAGTGCAACAACCTGTCCAATATAGTCATCAAGATGCGCTCGCATTTCATCAGTCAAACCAGAAGATACTGTACCAATTTCCTTGAGATTGCCATCATCATCATAAGCACCAATTCCAATTGCTGTTTTCCAACCATAAAAATAGGGCTTAGTAACAGGAAACATAGGTGTTTTAATAGTAGTATAACCATCATCATTTAAATATCTACCATGATAAGGATTACCACCTAAATCAATCCAATATTCCCAAGTATTTAATTCCTTACCTGTATATTCTTTAGTTGCTTCAATTGCGCGAGTGCACACTAGATCAACAGTATCCATTTGTTTACATTTAATTGTTGCCCATGCAGGACGCTTACCGCATTGCCAAACACTATCTTTTTTTCTTAAAACGAATCCTTCTTCGCCTGCGGCCAACGCTTCAGCAAGTTTTTCATAAATATTTTCATAAATAGGTTGAGCTAATTCTAAAAATTTATATTGATTTAAATTAAATTTTTCCCAGATTTGTTGTAGTACCTTATATCGTTCTATGGCAGGCATTTCCCGATGATCTTTACCATCATAATATAATAGATCATGACAGTATGCGTGAATAGGATTATTTTTTTGACGTTCAATAGCTTTGCTAGGTAGACATCCCATAATGGAGGTAGTATCTTTACTAGTCTTACCAGGATAATATATTTCTAAAACCAAAACAGTATTAGCTGGTAATATAGATAATGCTTTTTGGATATGTGGAACATTACTAATTTTTTCTGTTAACAATCCCGTTTTAGCGCTTATCGTTCTACCAAATAAATATTCATAATGATTTGTTTTAATAAACTGATAGCAAGCGCCGTCCTTTTTCAGAGAAGCAAAATAATCTCCAGCATCACAAATTTCTTTCAATTTATCCTTTTTATTTGCTGGAAGGCTCCACATTAACATTGGCTCCCACATTAAATGACCAGCTTCTGGATATAATTGTTCTATATTTTCAAATTTAAATTTTTCGTATGGCATAATATTCTCCTGCATTGTTTTTAGTTAAGACGTATGAAGATGTATCTAATAAAAGATCTTCAAGAATGATGGGTTTATGAAACCAAGGAATGCGTATTAAGGGAATATTGTTATCCCAACAATATTGGTTTTTTATATCATCCCGTCTTTTAATTTCTTCTAAGTCACAACTCCATCCGCCTGAGGTATACCGAAAATGTTGTTCTCCATCAAATTCTATTACGTACTTAGTTTTATTACTGCTATCAGTTACAAAAAAATCAAATCTAAAATTACTATTATTAATTTTTATACTAAATTCTTTTATAAACTCTATATTATTATTTAATAATATTTGATTTATTGCATACTCTCCATGAGACGCTTTTAGGCATCCGCACGACATAGAATTACCAGAAGTTAAATTACCGCCTCGAACTATAGTCGTATTTCCACAATCACATTGACACTTATAAAAATGAACATATCCAGCTTTGCCAGTCCGTTCAACCCGACCAGTATCTTCTAATACTACCAATTTACCAAAACGCCTACCTGTTAAATCTATTTTATGCGAATGGCCTAATGCTCTACGTGTATCAGTACTTAAACATCCACAAGATTTAGTAGAACCGTTCTCGAGATTATTCCCACTAGTAATGGTAACATTTCCACAGTCGCACTAGCACTTCCACATTACCTAATTAAATTGATTATTTGGAAAACTTCTTTCCAATACCACTAATCTGCCATAACGCAAACCAGTTCTATCTTTTAATGGAGGCAATATAAATCATCCTTTCAAACATATATCTTCTCCCTATTTTTATTATAACATTTATTTAAATAAATGTCAAATATGCGGTAAGGGGTCAATTAAGACCCCAATACCACATAAACGATTTTACCAATCGGTTTGATAATTTGCACACCAGTGTTTACTCTAGAATGAACAGGAATTTGTCTAGCAGACTCACTCTTAACAGTGCTTGGCATTACAAATAAAATGCGACTATCCTCTTTGGTAATAAATACCGCGCCTGCAAAATCATTCTTAGGAGTAATACTTACACCTTTTCCACCTCTACCTTGCGGCGGCAGCTCACTTACAGGGACGCGTTTACCTTGGCCTGTTTCCGCTATTACAACCAATCCAATGGTATCTTTGGGGATTAACAAAACCTGTGCAACAGAGTCATCTTCCACAACGTTCATACCCTTTACGCCCAATGTATTCTTACCTTGAGTTGGAATATCCCCACCACGCAAATGAATACTCATGCCCTTTTTAGTGATTATCTCAACATCCTCGCCATGGTACTCTATTACTGCTGCGACCAAGTCGCCTTCCCGCAATTTAGTAGCAATAATACCACCCTTGCGAGTAGAAGTAAACTCCTCCATTTTTGCACACTTAATTTGCCCACGAGAAGTTACAAATAGTAATGTTCCATCACCGAGCTGAGAATGTAAGAAGTATGCGACTGGCATATCATTACCCATCTCAAGTAATGCCGCAATACCAATTCCCTTAGAAGCGGTTGTACCTTCGGGGATATCCTTAGTCTGAATTTTATACATCTTACCTGCCGCAGTAAAAACGCTTAACCAATCACCAGTATTTGTCTCTTGATTCATCAAGAAATACTCATTGGTCTTAGGTTTGGCTGCTTTCGCCATACGTTTAATAGTATGAGCAGTTGTGATCACGATCCCGCAAGGTTCAGGTATAAATTCTGGCTTACTCTTGCTTTCCTTGGGAATTTCAATCTGCATCAGTTGAGTGCGGCGAGGAAAACCAAACTTTTTAGTAAAAGCATCCAGACGAGTTAAAAATAACTCTTTCTGATTAGCTTCACTGTTTAGAATACGATTAAATTCTGTAATGTCACTTTGTAGTCCCTGTTCAGTCTTATTGAGCTCTACCGCCTCAAGTTTGGCTAGCCGACCTAGTTTCATGTCTACTATTGCTTTTGCTTGAACCTCTGTAAATTCATACTTGGTCACTAGTTTGCCAATAGCATCTTTTGAACTATCGCTCTGCTTAATAAGAGCAATAATATTATCAATAGAAACAAGTGCTTTAATTAGACCTTGTGTAACCTCTAGTTTTTTGGTAGCTTTATCTAAATCAAACTGATATTCTTTTTGGATGCAGTTTAGATTATGTTGAACATAAATATCAATATAATCTTTTAAAGTTAGCATTTTTGGTGTTTTACCAACCAATGCGAATTGATTGGCATTAAAGTTCTTTTGTAAGTCTGTTTTTGCATATAGCATTTTCAAAACTTGCTCTGGATTTTCAGTGCAGCTAATTTCAACCAAAAGACGCTTCTTATCACTTTTGTTAAGAATATCATCAATACCAGTCAATGTTCCTTCCTTAATGAGCTTTTTAATATCATCAATAAAAGGTTCAACATATACCTGATAAGGAAGCTCTGTAATTAAAATACTACTTCCTTTAATTTCTACCTTACCGCGAAGAATAACTTTGCCTTTGCCTGTTTCATGGATAATATGCAAATCATCTTTGTTAATAATTATTCCTTTCGTTGGAAAATCAATTAGACCCTCTGAAACATCAAGAGTACCTGAGTGAATGTAACCTTTGATTGCGGTAGTTAGTTCGCCAAGGTTCATGGGAAGCCACACTTGCGCGACAGTAACACCAATACCTTGACTACCATTAACGGCCAAACGCGGAAAAATAGCAGGAAGAACCTCTGGCCACTCTTCATCCTCAGAGAAATTCTTAATCATCGGAACGGGATTTTTCTTCATTTCTGAGAGAAATCCCTGTTCACTTGCGGAAGCTAGTCTTGCCTCGGTATAACGATCAGCAGCTGGCGCAGCGCCAATAACTTGATTACCGTTAGAACCATGGAAATCAACCTCTGGAATGTTATTAATCCAAGGCATAGACATTCTAGCAAAAGTATCGTAAATGGCAGTTGTACCATGTGGCCACCAGGTAGCAGCAACGCCTCCATCTACCTTTGCGCTCTTTACATGAGGCTTGTTTGAAGTGTATCCCTTAACGTACATTTCCCATAAGCAAGCTCTTTGACCAGGCTTTAATCCATCTCTCGCATCAGGGAAGGCCCGTTGTCCATTTGCTTCTGCCGCAAAGTCTATAAAATTTTTACTTAATTCTTCACGAATATCAATCATTAATACTCAGCCTCCTCACTGTGCTCTAGAATATACGCTCTTCGAGGTGGAACCGCAGTTCCCATAAAAACATCAAACAATTTACTTGTTTCATTATAATCAGAAACCATAATTTGTTGAACATTTCTTGTCTCTGGCTCCAAGAGACATTGACCTAGTTCCTCCGGATCTTGTTCACCTAGACCTTTATTTCTAGAGATTAGATAAGATTCTCCACTGTGCTGAGTTTTATATTCCTCAAGCTCGATCCCATCTCGCAGATAGATATATTGATTTTTCTTTGTAGTGATACGAAACAAGGGAGGAATAGCTACGTAGATATGACCTTTTGTTAATAGCTCAGGACAAATAGACCAGAAGAATGTCAATAATAAATTACGAATTGCTTGGCCGTCAGGATCTGCATCTGCCGCAAGGATAATTTTTCCATACCGCAATTTAGAAGTATCATAAACCAACTTATGCGACTTATTATCCATTTCAAGACCAATTGCTTTGATAATATTAATTACCTCTTGGTTAGAGAATACTTTATCAGAAGTATTCTTGTAAAGATTAATTAGTTTTCCTCGAATAGGGAATACCGCCTGATACTCACTATCACGAGCACCGATTAGTCCTGCCGCAGCGCTATCACCCTCAACAATCAAGAGTTCGCAAGTATTGCGCTTAGTGCTCCATGCGTCCACCAGTTTTGTTGGGAGATTTAGCAATTTATCTTTCTTGCCTTTAGGTTCTCTTACTGCATCACGAGCCTTCTTTGCAGCCGCACGCGCCTTCCGTGCATTAAGGGCTTTATCAACAATTGTTTTTAGATCCTTTTTGTTTGTGAAGAAGAGCTCTTTCATAGCGGCAGAAGTCAGCTTTTGGACATAAGTTCTACCCTCAGATGAACTTAGTTCTTCTTTATTCTGCCCCTTAAACACTGGATCAATCATTTTGAAATTCAGAATAAGAACCATACCTTCTTCATAGTCGCTACCAGTAAGGTTGGTTTCTTTTTCTTTTAACAGTTTATTTTCACGAGCAAATGTATTTAACCCAGCTGTCCATGCAGTTTTAAATCCTGTTAAATGGGTGCCCTTTTCTTGAGGAATATTATTCGTATAGAGCTTAACTGTTGAAGAATAGGAGCTATTATAAGCAATAGCAACTTCGAGTTTAAATTTATCTTCTTCTTGTTCAAAATACATGGGAGATGTGATTAAATTCTTATCCTTGTTTAGATAAGTCATAAAATCAAATAGTCCATGTTCTGAATAAAACTCTCTAGCTCTGCCGTCTTCCGTGACAAGAATGAACTTTAGTCCTTTACATAGAAAACTAAATTCTTGTATCATATCACGGATAGTTGTAACATCAAAAACAACAGTTTCAAGAACCGTTGGGTCTGGATAGAATTCTACTGAAGTACCCGTAATACTAGAGTCAATCTTCTCTTCACTGTGAGAGATAAACTGACCTTTAGAAAATTCAACTGTCTCCTTTAGTCCTTCTCGACTAGTTGTAACAATCATTTTTTTGGACAAGGCATTAACTGCTTTACCACCCGTTCCATGTTCTCCACCACTTGTGTTATAGCCGGTCTGGCCAGTAGCATTATCGAACTTGCCTCCAGTATTAGCGATTCCAAAACAAGCTTGTAGTGTACTACATCCAGACGAATGTTTCCCGTGAGGAATACCTCTGCCATCATCTGTAATCCGAATACCGTTATTTTTTAGTAGCTCTACTGTAATAGTAGAACCTGCACCGTTAAGGTATTCATCAATGCTATTGGAAAGAATTTCCTTTACACAATGGAGTAATCCTTTGGCATCCTTTGAACCAATATACATACCTGGATATTTGCGGATATGCTCAAAGTAATCTAAGGATTTAATATCTGCTGCTTTATAATTGTTCAAAATCTATCTTTTCTCCTTTCGTAGTCTCTGCCTTGCAGGCGCCCGTTGCGAGGGCATCGGCCCACTCATTATACGTATTACCATTGTGTCCCCGTACATACCGCAGTTGAACAGGTAGTTTTCCATCATCTGTTATGATAACATATTTTTTCAATAAAGTCAAATTCTCAGGCGTTTGTTTATTTGATTTTTTCCAACCGCGGTTATACCAAGACCAAATCCAATTGGAGAAAGTATTTACCGCATATTGAGAGTCACTAAAAATGACAACATCACCCGCCGCAATCTCCTCACGATAGGTAACAATAGCCCACATAATTGCCATCATCTCCATGCGGTTGTTGGTCGTCTGCTGGTGCGTTTCTGCATAAGTATTTACAACTTCGCTATTGTCTACTACAACAACGCCAAAGCCACCTTCCGCGTTGGCAGTCCCATTCCCTCGGCAAGAACCATCGCAATAAATCTCCATTCTTCCTCCTAACTTGACAAATCTAAATTTTTTTGATATAATATAGTTATAAGAAATATATAAGATAATTTTACCGATCTTCAATTATATTCCTTCTATATTTATTTTATATTAATATTATAACATATAAAAATAAAAAAGTCAAGAGAAAAAGAAAAAGTCGGTTACTTACGTAACCGACTAAAAAGAAATCAACCAACTGGCTCGTCATCAGTGGGATCAAGTTGCGCAAGGGTGGTTTCATAAACGATTCCACCCTCAGTGTTTTCTTTTTTTGCTTTGTTGTAGTAAAACGCTTGGCTTACTCCGTAGGCAGTCCACGGGAAGGCAACCATCGCCGCAAGCCAAGGTAATTCAGAATAACTACCACGAAAAACGCAAACAAATGCTAGTGTTAGTAGAGCAAGAGTCTAGATCCAAATTAACATGGACTCCTACACCAGCAAGCGCTTAGAGAACTCTTTTTTCTTCTTCTCTTGTTTCATATATAGTTCACTCCACTCTCTCTGTATGTTGAAGCATGATCCAACCGGCGTTTGATTTTAATTTTCCAAAGCCATTTTCTTCGGCAACAATAGTAAATGCTCCTCCACCGCGAATAACCATGGCAACAGGATACTGTGTGCCAGGGCCTGTCCGCACATTTAGAGCAATCGCAGTCAGTCGCACAACATAAGGCTCAAACTCTGGTTCCTTTTGTTTAACTTCATACTTAGGTCTACCAAAGCCTTTAAAGCTAGAAGAATTAATCGGATAATGCTTCTTAGTAACAGCACCGCCATTAGAAACAACGCCTGCCTCAGAAGAAGTATTTCCTTCTATTGTTGTCACTTCTGTATTAGTAACTTCTGTCACAATACCAGTATGAGCATATTGATATTTAGAAGTCTTGAAGAATACTTGATCGCCAACTTGCGGCGAGGTGTACCAGCGGCCAGCTTTTTGATAATACTCTGCCGCATCGCCGCAGCATGCCGCATTAGAATTTTTGGCGGGTTGACATAGCATATCAAGACCCTTGTCAACGCCATATGTATTAATGAAACCATCTGTGACCCAAGTGGCGCACCAAGGTTGACCCTGAACTTGTGCAGAAAACACGCCAAGAGCATCAACCTCTTGAGAATACTTGGTATAATTATCATCGCCCGCATTCTTGGCCTTGTCGTCCAAGTCAGTTAAACTATCTTTCTCAGTATAGTTGCGTTCATTCTCGGCCCAATTAATAATAGGTTGGACTGAGAAATCTTTATGCTGAACTTGCCGCAAACGATTAGCAATAGCTTTTTGTTCTTGTTGAACAATAGGAAGAACCTTGTCAACCGCGGCGAGAGTGTTAGGCCCAGCTTCGCCATCTACTGCAAGAGAATTATCCTTTTGGAATTTGCGGACAGCGGTTACTGTTGCGTCACCGTAGTCCCCATCTGCACCATAGGAGCCAAGATAATAACCAATTTGAAGGAGCTTCTTTTGTAGAGATTTTACTTCTGCGCCTGTGCTACCCTTGCGGAGGATAGTAGTTGTCGTAGAAGGAATAGCGGGTTTATTATCATTAGATGGAGCTACGTAAGGAATACCAAAATATTCACATAAACCCTTTGCCACAGATTCTGCAATTTCATTCATATGGGTATGAAACCATGTAGCATCTTCAAGATTATCATGGAATACGTGCTCCTCATAAAATGCTACTGCATTAGTATTCTTTAACTCATATAAGTCAGTGCGGTTATTTAGCACTACACTATAGGGGTAGATTTGTTTGCGATATTTAACCATGATTTCCGCGAGTTTCTTACCTTTTACTGAACCAGTAAAATAAATAGGACGATAGCCCTTTACAGTGCCATCTGCACCATTGGTATGAGAGATATAATGAACATCAGCTGGCCAGGCGTTGGATTCAGCAACATTTTGTTTCATAATTTTATCGCCATCTTCATTATTCATAGGCGTGCGGCGATAGCCACGTTTAGTTTCAATTCCACATCTGTTTAAAACAGGTTCAAGAATATCAATATATTCATTGTTTTCCAATGACTCGTAACATTGTTTGCCATCTGGACGAGGATAGCAACACTCGTTCTACCGGTGCATTGCCGGAGACAGATATACTTTTGGCATTTATTTTAAATCCTTTCTTAAAAAATAGAATGAGGAGGGCAGCCGTAGCCGCTCTCCTCGATACTGTATTAAAATCGTTCTGCAACTTCTGCGATACGGCTACGATAAACGTGCTTCAATTCAACTTCACCATAAAAATCTTGACCGCGAAAAACTTGTGAGAGTCGCCTCATACCGCTATTAATTCCTGCATAGCGCAAATCATCGACCTGTGCTTTAGAATCACCATCAATAAGACAGATACAATCTTCACCAACACGTTGAATAGCAAGTTTCATCAATGCTCGATCTAGATTCTGGGCTTCAGAAATATAGATTCCAGCTTTCATCCCATTGGTGTCTAGTCCCCTAATGTCACTTAAAGGTAAAAGTTCTAACTTGCCATCATCAATAAGACGTTCTACACCTTCTCTTCCGCCTAGTTTGCTAGACAAGAGGTTTCCAATTTGCGAGTCAAGTAGCTTCTCTAATCTAGTGCCTGGATAGAATCCTAGCTTAGCCGATCCCATAGTCGCAACTGTATTACAGAATACGATAATTTTATCAATGCGATGCTTTTCTAGCTGACTCATCAAGAAAGCTAGACAAGAGAGCGTTTTTCCAGAACCCGCTGGCCCTCGGACTAGAGTGAGTTGATTATTATTTAGACTATCGAAGAGCATCTTCTGGTATAGATCTCCCTTATAGGGAACAACTTTACCAAACCAAGTGGAGTTAAAATCTTTATAGTTAAGGAATTGCGGCGAGCCATCGCGCCACACCCGCAAATCTACAAGTTCTTCGTTGTGATAGAGCGCAAGATATTGTCCATCAAGTAGACCAAATATATTATCTTCTTGATGTTCATAGAAAAAAGCTAGCTGTTCTTCTGTGCATTCTATTTCAAGATAGCCAGTATAGCTATCTTCTTCTTCTGCAATAGGTTCTACTGAAATAATATCAATAAAATGTCTTGCGATACAGCGCAAACTCAAATCCGCAGTTACAAATTCTATATCTTCATCCTTTGCAAGATAAATTGCGTCTGAAAGGATTTTCGTATCATTGTTGATTTCAAATCCTCTGGCCGCAATAAATGCCTCATTTTCCACTTGATGAACCACTGGAATATAATCATACTCATTTTCATCAAACAAGTGAAGAAGGTGTCTAGCCATTGCTTTAACGTCGTTATCTTTATTAAACGACGTTTTAATTATTTCTAATTCCTTGAAGGTAATGCTAGAAACCGCAAACGGCTCTCCTCCAAAAACTTTCTCGCCTAGATTAAGAAGCGCGCAAGTATCATAGAATTTAATCTTCAACTTCGTATTCCTCCTCATCGTCATCGTCGTCATCAGGTATGGTAAAACCCATGACACCTTTCGGTCCCACGGGCTCTTCATCCTCTTCGGTCATAGCTTGAATTGCGAGATTGGACTTAGCTATACCTTTGTTGATTTTACTTATCACCAACTCAGTGAGAGCAGCAATGATATTCTGTAAACTTTCAATTAGAGGAATACCAATAGATGCAATGAGGAACCCGACGAGCACATATATCAAACCTATATAAATCTCTCCTTTCGGATTCTTCTCATTTACTTTGAAAAATTAACTATGAAGATTAAACACTTTTGTCCTCATTTTCAGTTTTACGCTGTGCGCGAATGCTTGCAATACACTTCTCATGGTTTTTGAGATAATCCTTTAGCTGGGCACGAAGACCGGCACGCTGGACTCTGTAGCGATCAACTAGATAACGAGCTTTAAAAACACGAGTAATAAATGCGCTAGTGGGGTCAACGGGGACACCATCTTTCTGAGAGTTATAAATAACGTCCTTATAGGCAGACCATAATACTTGTGCAGCAGTCTCCGCACGCTGGATTTCATCATCATAAATCTTAATCATAGCGCGATAATGAGCGATTGTTGCACCAACTTTCTCAGAGAAGAAATCCTTATCCTCTTTGTGGCAAAAGGCAATTCCACAGTAATTATGACCATTATAGGTCAGTTTAACACTAACATCATTATCAAAAACCTCAACAATAGGTTCAAGATTCATAATAGCAGAATGAAGGCTCATAGTTTTTCTCCTTTAATTTAAAATTTCTTTAGGAAGTGAATATTCTATAGTTTTAATAATTGAAGGTACTACTTCAAATGGTTCGTCAAAACACTTTTTTAATACGGCAAGCTGTTTGGCGTAGTGATCTTCGTCTTCTTGTACACGGTGTTTCATATCCTCAATAATAGTATCAAGAGAAACAGGAAATCCGTTGTGCGCGTCTACCTCACAATGATAGATACATCCCTTTTCCCAATCTGCGAAGGGGTCTCTTGCATGGCTATGACCGCACAAATTAATAGTGCGGGCCCGCAGGGGTTTACTATCATCAAGATTTGCGGTTAGGGTAGGATAATGGCTAAGATAAAAATGATATTTGCGATAATGGATTATATCTGCATAAGAAATAGAGACAACTTGTGACAGGGTTTCATACATTCTGCGGCGAGTTTCTGTATCATGATTGCCAAGGATGATATGAATGTTACCATTCAACTGACTTAACATTTTGAAATTATCAATAAGTGAATCAGCACCGCCAAGACACAGATCACCAAGAATGTAAACCTCATCCTCATTTGTTACTGTATTGTTGAATTTGGTAATAAGATCTTTATTCATTTCCTCAACTGAAGAATATCCTCGTGCGGCATAGATAAACTCACGCCGGTGGTTCAGATGGAGATCACTAGTAACGTAGATCATGTCTCTTCCTCCTTCCAGGGCCTCTCCCATACTTCTACCCCATCAAAACCAAATCCTGTAAATTCCTTTTCAGTGGGGTCTTCAAACTGTTTAGCCATTCTCTCAATTACTTCATGCGGGACTCGCTCTTTGCCAGTGCGAAGGTCGTTCTGCCGCGTACATATATCAATAAGTGTAGTAAAGTAAAGGACCAGCAGCCGCACGTTGGCAGGATTTTCAACTCGCCGCAAGATTTTCGCTCTACTTACTTTAGAAATATGAGTTGCATCAATGATTGTGCAATCATTTTTATTAAGCGAATTATTCATTTTTTCAACGAATTTGCTAAAAACTTTCTTCTCTTTGGAGAAGTATTCGCTTTCATCAGAAATCATGTTAAATCTGAGTTCGTCACGGGAAATATGTTCAACTGTAAGACCTCGTGCGGTAAGTGACCCTGTCATGCGGCGAGCCTCAGTTGACTTTCCGCTACCAGGAATACCGCAAAACATAATCAGATAATTCATGGTGTATCACATCCATTCTATAAAATTCTTTAAACTTTGCCACTTCTTCATCATCATGGCATTCCCAGTGATTATATTCACCCTTACACCAAGGACAATAGAGATTTTTGAGGTGCCCTTTCTGATGTTGGTGACCTGTCTTGCGAGCTAGTGGTAGACCCTCGCGCCCGCAATTAGTACAAAAGAAACGATGCATTGTTCGTGAAGTTCTTTTCATAAGGATTTCTCCTTTCTTATAAAAATATTATACCATAAATTTATTTAATTGTCAAATCTATCTTTCTCTTGATTAAAATTAAAACCCCTCGTTTGTGGCGAGGGGTTATTTTTATTCCTTGATACTATCTAGCACTCCGCTATTCATAACTGCGAGCACGGCCCAACAACCTGCGGCGACCAGCTGCCCTATCATCAGATAAGGGTTCGCCGCGCTCGCCGCGCTAAATGCAAATACGCCAACAAGCACTACATTAAAAATAGTATTAACCAGGGGCATAATTTTCTTAATCATCTTGTCCTCCATTCATCATATCATTGTAGGACGACATAGACATATACACCATACGCCCCTTAGACTTGTCTTTTGCTTTAATTACCGCACCCATATCACACAGATTGTTTAGCACTCGCGCCATTTTCTGCGGGGTCTGTGTTGACAGAGTGAAGTCCTGACCGCAAATTTCAGGAATAGTCAATGCCTGCGTAGTTTGTGCAAGCACCATAAATGCTTTCGTTTCAAGTTCTTGATTCTGCATCTGGGAGTATTTAGGTTTAGAACTTCTCATCGTATACCTCCTGCGGAATTACATCAATATTACACATAGGAACGGTACGAAACTTATTTCCTTCCTGCATAATAACAGTGTTTTGTTCTTTGTTTACTGCGATAACAGTGCCAGTGTGATAGGTGGTTTCAACAACCCGCATACCAGGGGTAATATACTGCTTAGCCATTATATACCTCCAATCCAATATTTGCATATTCTACTCTAGCTGCTTCCGCATTAGGCCATTCAAGATTAGTATGATGCATTTCATTCAGTTCTTTCATACCATCTCTAATGGCTTCATCATAACCCATCCAATTATCTACTCCGCCTGCGAATAACATATTCAAGGTCAGGGAATCGGACAGCATATCATACAACAAACTTTCAGATACAATATATTTCTTTTCCATTTTAATACCCCAATATTTCTATCCATTTATTTTCAGACCAATTTTTTGTAAAATCTTTCCAACTCACATATTCTTTATAATTAGCCATGATATATTTAAACTCTATATAAGGCCAATCTTTTACTCGCTCAAAAATCTCTTTGCGGGGATAGTCGCGCCAGTAGCCTGGAAGTTCAGAAATTTTGTGAAGAGCATCTTCGCACCACCATTGCACTTCCCGCATATAGTCCTTTGTCTCGTCTATTGCTTCTTTGTATTCAGGGCAATAGACAAGAAACTCCTCTTCCTCATGCGCCAAGATAACTTTCAGTAGCTTCTTCTTAGTGATAATACCATTAGCAACTGTATAATGTGCAGCGATATATGCGGGAGATTTGATCTTTACGCGATTAAACTCCCCATCACACACAACATAGCCCTCTCGATCCCATGGCAGATTATTTGCGGCCGCAATTACTTCCTCAAGAGAATTAAGAGGATAAAGATTTGGCATAAGGCAATAATGAGAAATTGTGCTATCAGTGGGAAGTAGTTCATATCCAGTACCATTATCTCGCCATCCAAGGAAATAAATTTCGCTCTCTTGATAAGGAATGACCACTTTGTTATAAGGAGATACCATTTCAAACATATAAGTTGCTTGTTTGGACGCGTATTTATCCATAGTCTCGCGCCAATTAGGCCAGATACTATCCCACAACTCACCATAAGTCTGAAATTCAATGCAACCATCAAGAGATGCAATATAAGCGTTGATAGTGCCATTGGTAGCCAATCTCCACTCGTCATCCCAGAAGTAACATTTCATAAGGCTACCATCAATCTTCTCCTGAACTGAAGCAGTAGACCAATCAATCTGGGCAGCATACTCTTCACCGTAGTTAAAAAATTTCTCAAAAGGCCAACATACTACACGATAAGGAGGTTTACGCTCAAGGATAATACCACGAGCTTCACGAACAAGAGGAATAGAAAAATCTGTGGTGAGCTGATTATATTTGAACATAACCAACTTTTCGTAATAAGAAATCTTCAAATTGTAAGGCTCGGCCGCAAGCAATTCAGACCAGTTGTCATGCTCCTGCATAAATTTTTGAAGTTCTAACATATTAACCTCCTTTGCGGCGCCGCCGATCGGTGGCTTCGTTAATCGTTTGACGATGAAGTGACTGGATCTTTGCCAAGTGACCTTCTTTCATCCACTTGTTAAAATTAATAGGAATGTAGCCAATTACGTCAGCGCATACATTGAAATGGTATTTATCATTTACAACATTGCGATCATGTGTGTGGCCGTGAACATTCATACACCAGTCAAGCCCTTCAACAGGCTCATGGGAAAGGATTAGTTTTTCGCCAATCAAGACAGGGCCAGTAAGCACTTCATCAAACAAACAATCATCGGCACAGACTTCCCAATACCCAAGACAGGAAAAAAAATTAAATCCCTCTGTGATAGTATAAGAACAATTTGGATAGAAACGTTTCATTTCTTCTAGGGCTTCATGCTTTTGGTATTCTCGCTTGTCAAAGGTTCGTTCCCAAATATGCTTTTGATAATTACTTGCACCTGCGTCATGATTTCCCATTACAAGAACCTTGTACCCTCGCAGTTGCCGCACCCACTCTACATTGCCGATATCGCCAAGAATAATTAGCGTATCATTCTTACCAACTTTAGAGTTAATAAGTTTAACTTGTTCTGCGGCGGTCGGCCTATCTGGATAAGGATGAATCAGATCTGGATCATCGAAATGAGTATCAGAAATAATCCAGCAAGTATTATCGCCCCAATGCTCGAAGGGTCTATACAATCCTTTAATCAAAATTATCAACTCCTTTTATTTTCTAATAAAATTATATCATATTTTTTAATAAAAGTCAAAAGGGGCGATCTCACAAGGCCGCCCGCATTTTATCTAAGATATTATAAATATTATCTGCACACATACAGAAATCGTATGCCTGCCAGCCTCTTGTTGTCATAGCCGGAGTACCGATTCTGATACCAGAGGTTTTACTAGGAGGTAGAGGATCATTAGGAATTGCATTTTTATTAAGTGTAATGCCATTTCTCTCAAGCTCATTCTGCACATCAATTCCTGTTAGGCCAGTTCCTCGCAAATCAACAAGAAACATATGGTTATCGGTGCCGCCTGTGATTACATTATAACCACGAGACATAAACCTTTCTGTCATAGCCTTAGCATTATACATGACTTCATCAATATAATCTGTAAACTCAGGCTCAAGCACTTCTTCTGCACAAGCAGCTTTAGCGGCGATTACATTCATTAAACTACCGCCTTGGATGCCCGGAAATACTGCACTGTCGATCTTCTTAGCTAGTTCAGGGATACAGAAGATTAGCCCTCCACGAGGTCCACGCAAGGTTTTTTGTGTAGTAGTAGTAATAATATCAGCGAGGCCAAAAGGAGAGGGGAGTTTATTAGCCGCAATCAAACCCGCGACATGAGCAATATCCGCAAGTAGATAGGCATTAACACTTCGTGCAATCTCAGCAAATCGAATATAATCAATTTTACGGCTGTATGCGCTGGCACCGCAAATAATTAGCTTAGGATGCCACTGATCAGCAAGTTTTGCGACTTCATCATAATCAATCCAACCATCTTGGTCTACACCGTAGTTAATGATATTATAAAGTTTTCCAACCTGGCTTACCCGAGCGCCGTGCGAGAGATGCCCTCCACAGTCTAGACTCATAGAAAGAATAGTCTCGCCTGGATTAACTACCGCAGCGATTGCTGCAAGATTTGCACTAGTTCCACTATGCGGCTGTACGTTTACATGATAGGTTGTACTAAAAACATCTTTCCATAGCTCCTGACAGTAAGTTTCAAGTTGGTCATAGAACTTACAACCTCCATAATACCGCTTGCCTGGATACCCCTCTGTGTATTTATTCGTAAATTCGCTGCCAAGGTATTTAAGTACCCTGGGACTAACGAAATTCTCACTAGCGATCAATTCTACTGTACTAGCCTGACGCCGCAATTCCTTATTATAAATCTCATCAAGCGGCGTATACATAAATTCTGATTTCATTAGTAACTTCCTCCTAGCAATACAAACTCATTATCCCAGTCTGTATTTGCGGCGATCAGTACGGCCTGTACAAACTGCTGAACGGTGGTAAATTGGTCTTCACATGTTTTAGGAATAAGGAAGCCATCATCGTCATATTCGTCCCAGATATGTTTGACAGAGCCATCTTCGCACTGAACAATAATACCATCAATAGGAAAACAGCGGAAAGAGCCGTCATCGTGTCTATCCGTCATGGCATAACAGACTTTACCAAACTGATAGCCAGTAGTTTCCATTAACTGTACCGCTGTCTTGGCTAACTTTGCATAATCCGCGGCGGAACGAATAAGAATATACTGACCAGCATCTACCTTTGTCCGCAGAGAAGGATCAATATTGTCATAGATAAAATCCATCCAATACCTGCCGTTAGAGCACCAAGAGTCAATGTCTTCATACTCAAAACTCCCGTCGTGGTTAATCACTGTATCAATAACCTTGTTGATATCACTGTCATTACGAATAACGACAGAGTTTGACTTATTGGTGCGATGGTATCTTGTAATGTAAGCATCATATCCCATTGTTACACACTCCTTTTCTATAAACAAAAATGTTATTTATTTATTTTTCTATAATTATAATAA